>ENA-OQBV01000819-OQBV01000819.1-human-gut-metagenome-genome-assembly--contig:-NODE-819-length-17097-cov-2.329582_pt1 | contig 17097 bp, 23 predicted proteins | sample MGYA00242750_ERZ504559 | MGnify/ENA primary metagenome ERZ504559 (study PRJEB26092, sample SAMD00036230) | human gut metagenome | host: Homo sapiens | study: EMG produced TPA metagenomics assembly of... | reverse complement strand
TCTTCCCGGAATTGATGGTCAGCATCTATAACTACTGGAAAGAAGGCAACATCGAAAGGCCAATGAATCGCAGAAGAAAATCAGAGCTTTCCGCAATGTCATGCAGATGGGCAATCCGAATTCGGTCGTTAATAGCTGTCAACATGCGCGGCTATCACGTAGGAACCGGCTCGCCAGCCGTCGAACTGCACGGATCCGGCTATTAAAAAAGCGCTGGAAGATGTTTTCAAACTGTATGAATAATAAAGGCAAGGAGATGTAACTCATGGCTAAGGTTGTAATTTCACATCGTCTTCATGATGATGGTATGGCTGTTCTTGAAAATGCTGGGGTAGATGTCGTTATTACGAATAGTGGCGATCCTAAAGTTATGTTACCAGAATTAAAAGATGCGGATGGGGTTATTATTCGGATTGGCTCTATTGATCGTGAACAATGGAACAATGCCCTAAATTAAAGGTTATTGGTCGCCCTGGCGTTGGTGTTGACGATGTCGATGTTGAAGCGGCTATTGAATTAGGGATTCCTGTCGTTATTGCTCCTGGTGCTAATAGTCGGTCTGTTGCAGAACATGCCATGGCAATGATGTTTGCTTGTGCTAAAGATATGATGCGCAGTGATAGAGAAATGCGCAAAGGAAATTTTGGTATCCGCAGTTCCTATAAAGCTTATGAATTAGGTGGAAAAACGCTGGGATTGCTTGGGTATGGTCATATTGGCAGTATTTTTGCTGGCATGGCTGCTGGTATTGGGATGAAGGTTCTGGTTTATGATCCTTTCATTAAAAAAGAAATTGTTGAAGCGCAAGGATATGGGTATCGTGAAGATATGCACGATATTTTGCGAGAAGCAGACGTTGTTTCTATCCATACGCCATTGACCCCGCAGACAAAAAATATGATTGGGGAAGCAGAATTAAGAATGATGAAAAAAGATGGAATCTTGATAAACTGCGCTCGTGGTGGGATTGTAGACGAAGCTGCTTTAAACAAAGCTTTGGATGAAAATTGGATTCACAGTGCCGGTACGGATGTTGTTGTACATGAACCGATTGACCCGGCAGATCCGATTTTCCATCACGATAATATTGTCGTTACGCCACATATGGCTGGCCAGACACGGGAAGCTGCTTCTGGAGTGGCAACACTCGCAGCAGAAGGAACCGTTGCTGTTATAAGTGGTCAAAAATGGGATAAAGTTTGCAATCCGAAGGCTTACGAACATCCCCGTTGGAATAAGTAATTGGCGGATCTGTAACGCTATGTATATAATAAAAAGCATGAAACGATTGCAAATATTCGAGAACGCCCATTCCCTCTTATGTAATGATTCATGCTATACATTGTAGTATAGCACATTGATCTGGCCACACCAAACGGAAAAAAGTCATAGTTAAGGACCTATTTTGTAATAAAGAAAGGTGTGACTTATAAATGGAAGAAATGATGAAAAAGACCAATGCACGCTGGAATATCTTTTTTATGTTAGCTATTATTTGCACAATTAATCTACATTGATCGGGCTGTTATTTCAGTGTGTATGCCACAAATTCAAGAAGAATTAAAATTTTCGCCAGAAGTTGTGGGTGCAATTTTAAGTGCATTTTTTTGGGGATATGCATTGATGCAAATTCCTTGTGGATGGCTTTGCGATAGATTTAAACCAGGTAAAATTTTACTTATTGGTGGGTTGTGTTGGGGAATATTCCAAGCCATTACTGGTCTTATTAGTAGTAGTAAGATTTTTATGTTTATTCGTGTATTGCTGGGGGTTTCAGAAGCTCCTATTTATCCGGCAGGAGCAAAACTGCAATCTATATGGTTGCCTGTTACTGAACGTTCGAGAGGTAGTGCTTTAGTCGATGTTGGTTCCTCATTAGGTAATGCTTTTGGGGAATGTGTTTTGGATTTACTTGTGGAAATGCTATTGCCTATGGGTTGATGACTTGGGGACCTATGTATTTGGCTACTGTTCATCATTTGGATATTAAAGGACTTGGCGGCGCTTTGTTTATTATTTATGGAGTCAGCGTCCTTGGTGGTTTATTAGGTGGAACTATCACAGATACTTTGAAAAGAAAATTTGGGAAAGAAAATTATAATAAAATTATGCATTGTAACCTTTTGCTGATTGGTGTTATGACTGGCGGAGCAATGCTTTTATTGAGTCAGTCGGATTCTCTTTATATGGCAATTGGGTGCATTACGGTTGCTTTATTTTTCCAAAAATGGTCTGGTTGCTTGTATTGGACTGTTCCGGCTGCATTAGCTCAACGTGAAAATATCGGTACTGTTGGGGGATGCATGAACTGCGTGGGTAATATCGGTGGCGCTATTATTCCTCTGATTATTGGTGCGATTGTTGGATCTACAGGATCCTATTTCCTGGCGTTAGTATTATTTGCTTGTTTTGGTATTGGCATCGGTCTATTTTCGTTACTTATCAACTTTAAAAAGAAGATAGGTGTTGATATGTAATAAATTAAAAAATAATAGTTTAAAAAGAATAGTCGCTCTATCTAATTCGTTTTTTAGAAAACGGAACGACTATTCTTCTTTTAAGAAAGAAGGATGAACAATGCCTGAAAAAATTGATATTTTAATTAAGAATGGCAGTGTCATTGAACCTGATAAAAAAACTATATGCAAAAAAGACATTGCAATTCGAGATGGATATGTAGTGGACTATGATAAAACTATTAATTATGAAATTAAAGATGAAATTAACGCAGAAGGATATTATGTTAGTCCCGGATGGGTTGATTCACATGTACATATTTTTAAAGAGGGAACTGAACCCGGTTTTGATGCTGATTTAAATTTGATTCCTATGGGAATTACAGCTGCAATTGATGGAGGAAGTTCTGGAGCTGGAAACTGGCCTGTTTTTAAGAGAACTGTTGTAGATAATAGTTATTTAAATATTTTTTATTCAGTCAATGTTTCCACGTCTGGACAAATTACGGAAAGTTATCCGGAAAATGTTGATCCGAATCATTTTGATGAAGTGGCTGTCCGTCATATTTTCGAAAGTGACCCGGAACATGCACGTGGCTTAAAATTACGCTATGGTGCAGAAGTAGTAGAACCTTTTGGAGAAATTGTTTTAGATAAGACAATAGAATTAGCTGAAAAATTACATTGTGCTATTACGTTACATGTTACCAATGCAGCAAGTCCTATGGATAGAATTATCAATAAAATGCGACCTGGAGATGTTATTTGCCATATTTATCAAGGGAAACAAAATACTATTCTTGACGATAATGGAAAAGTTAAACAGGCCGTATGGGATGCAAGAAAGCGTGGGGTCTATTTTGACTCGGCAGACGCGAGGATTAATCATTGCTATCGAGTTATTTATCCTGCAATTGCACAAGGTTTTTATCCAGATATTATTTCGACAGACATTACTAAAAACGGTTTGTTTAATAATATGTTATGGGGTCTGCCCGTTGTTTTATCTAAATGGTTAAATTTGGGATTTCCTTTGATAGATGTTATTACAGCTTGTACCTTTAATCCAGCTAAAATACATAAATTACCGTGGGGGATTGGAACCTTGAAGACAGGAGCTAAAGGCAATGTGACTATATTTAGTGTTGAAGACCACCCGTTCCATCTAAAAAACAGAATGGGAGAGGAATTTGATGGTAAAAAAATGATTATGCCACAAACCACTATTGTTAATGGGAGAATCCGTTTTAAGAGTTTATATTTTCCGTTTTAATTTAATACCAACTATGGAGGGATAATATCATGAAACAATGTCAGTTAACCATTCCGGGCGTGGTTTATGCCGGCCCTGGTAGTGTAGAAAAAATTAATGAAGTATTGCAGCGGGAAAAGGCACAGTCCGTCTTGCTGTTTACCGATAAGGCGGTCCGTGGAGCGGGCCTTACGAAACGGGTCGAAGAAATCTGCTCGGCTGTAAAATTGACGGTTATCGACGATTTGGCTTCGGAACCTTCCTACCAGGATGTGGAACGCGTCATCGATGAAGTCAGTGTTGCCAATATCGACTTGGTCATTGGTGTAGGCGGCGGCAGCGTCATGGATGCAGCTAAGCTGGCCAGCATCGTCATCGGTGCCGACTATGGCGTCCGCGACTTGCTGAAAGATCCGACGATTGCCAAGAAATATATCAAATCCCTGATGATCCCGACGACTTGCGGGACCGGTTCGGAAGCAACCTGCAATTCCATTGTCGCCATCCCGGAAGAACAGTCTAAACAAGGCATCGTCAATAATTGCATGATTCCGGACTATGTCATCCTCGACGCCGAAATGATCCGCCATTTGCCGCCGAAAGTCCTGGCTGCCACTGGCGTCGATGCCCTGGCTCACGTCGTCGAATGTTTTACGTCAAACAAGGCGACGATTCTCAGCGATACCTATGCGATTGAAGGGGCCAAGAAGATTTTCCATAACATCCGTGAAGCCTATGCGGATGGCGATAATATGGATGCCAAGACGGAAATGCTCATCGGCGCTTTTTACGGTGGTGTTGCCATTACCGGTTCCGGTACGACCGCTGTCCATGCCCTCTCCTATCCGTTAGGCGGCAAATACCACATTGCCCATGGTGTTTCCAATGCTATCCTGATTGCGCATGTCATGGAATTCAACAAAGATGCCTGCACAGAACGGCTGGCCGCTCTCTGCGATGCCGTCTATCCTGAAAAATATGCAGAAACAGCAGACAGCAAAGCCGATTATATCATTTCTGAAATCAAAGATGTCGTCGCCAAAGTCCATATCCCGACGAAACTCGACGAATTCGGCGTCAAAAAAGAAGACCTCGATTTCCTGGTAAAAGCCGGAAGCCAGCAGACCCGTCTCTTAGTCAACAACTGCAAGGAATTGTCCCTGGACGATATCCGTTATCTCTACGAAAAATTATTTTAACTGAATCCATCAGAAACGCCAAAAGGGCTTGCCGCACGTAAAATTGTGCGACAAGCTCTTTTTTGACAAATTTTATATTTTTAGCTATACTGAATCAAGGTGTTGCCAAACGGCAGGCGGTTAATCAAGCCCCAGAAATGGGGTGAAGCCCATGGATAACTTTGTAATAAAAAAATAATCGCCTTGCAGCTCCACAACTCTAGGCGATTACTTCGTTAAACAATGGGGCTGACCGTTTCCGGGCAACACCTTTTTCTATATGTAGCATAACATAAATGACGATAATCGTCAATGTTCCCGTTTCTTTCGTTCCTGGAGAATAATCATTGAATGAAGTCGCCAATGCAACGAAAGTTTTTTCGTTGCATTGGCGTTACATTTTTGATTCGCTAAAACAGGAAACGAAGTAAACGAAAATAAAATGCTCTCTTTTATCGGTGATGAGAAAATAAACGCAGGCCGCAGGCGGCCGGTTGCAGGTCGCAAAAAGCGGCCAGCGGCCGCACGTAGGGGCTCGCACGTGGCGAGCCCGCTAGGGAGATTTCGCCACAGCCCATTCGAGTATAATGGCAGGTTTTACGAATTATGAGCCACGAGCTACTAACAACTAGCCACTCAAAAAGGCGCTGTCTTCGTGCGACAGCGCCTTTTTACTCACGGCATACTGATTCCTTCCTGGTGGTTCATGGAGAAGCCGCCTTTTTCTACGTCGTCGAAGTCGAGGGACGGGTCGTATTCTGGAAGTTTGGTCAAGCGTTTGACCAGGCCGAAGGGCTTTTTCAGGGAGAGTTTATCTCCTTTGCCCGAGAGGACCCAGAGGACTTTGTAGCCTTTGGGCGGCGTCTGGAGTTTTTCTTCGCCTTTGCCGTCGGTGAAGTAGACGACGAGGTCGACGCGCTGTGTATTGGCATAGGCGAAGACCGGGGAATAGGCTGTGCCGCCGCGGATGTCCAGGCGGCCGCGGACGTCGTCTATAGTGCGGATGCGGTAGGTGCGACGGATTTCATCGTCACATTCGGCGACGATGATTTCATGGTTGTAGCAGCGGACCAGGTGCAGGACTTCGCCGATGGCCTGGCGGAATTCGGCGTCGGTGATGCTGCCGCTGATGTCCAGGCCGATGAGGATTTTGGCCGTATGGGAGCGCAGGCAGCCCGGCAGGTCCAGCCGTTCTGGCTGGCGGCGGTTGCGGCGCATGGTCGTCTTTTTCCAGGTGCTGGTGACGGAGCCGACGAGCTTCTTCAGGTACCAGTGCCAGGGCAGATCTTCCTGGGCATCTTTCAGGGCTGCAATCATGCTTTCCAGATAGTTCGACAGTTCGCCTTTGCATGACGCGTCGATGTATTTTTCTGTGAATTTGCGCAGCGTCTCTTCGTCGATGTCGTCGCCTTCGTCCCATAAATCATGGGTCTTGGCCGGGTCGTAGGACACGGCGATGGATTCGTCGGAATCGCTGTCCGATTCGGGCAGGTCCTTCTTGTCGGTCCGCAGGTCCAGGGCGCCTTGAATCTTATCGACGTAGTATTCCAGGCTTTCAAAGGGCTTTAATAGCAGGGCATAGTTCATGTTCACCCATTCCAGGGTCGTCGAGAAGGGCGGCAGGTGGTCGAGGTAGGTGTTGACGACGACGTCCATGGCAAAGGTGATGGCTTGCTTGCTGTAGTTTTCGCGCAGTTCCTTGGCTCGGATGAGGTGCAGGGAGACGACGTGAAGGATTTCGTGTTTGATTGTGCTTTCCATCTGTTCCGGTGACAGGGTCAGGAAGATGAGGGGATTGAAGTGAATTTGATAGCGGGTGCCCTTAAAGTTGACACCTGTCGGCGAAGCTAAATCGAAGCGGATGCTCTTGGTCATCTGAAAGAGAAAGTATCCGAAAAAATTATCCTTGTCTTCCATGAGATGGCCGGTGATGCGGCCGAGGAAGGCGAAGAATTTATTTTGAAAATCAGCCGGTATCTCCGCGTCCGGATTTGGACGGACATTATCTTGGAGGATATCGTCGGCGATTATCGATGCCTGCTGGTAGAGGAGAGTGGCTTCAACGGTAATGGACTGCTTCATCCGATTTACCGTAAGGAGCGAAAGGCTGCAAAGTAACTGTCGATGAAGTCGGCGTTATCCAAAGCGCAGGCATAGACTTTGGGATTGGCGGATTTCATGTCTTTCATGACACCTAAGCGAAGATCGACGGGATAGAGGGAGAGGAAGGCGACGAAGCGCGATAAGAGGGCCTGGTTGTCGCTGTCCTCCGAGAGGTGAGAATCTAACTGTTTGAGGATGTTTTTGGCCGTCAGATAGAGGCGCGTATGGCTTTCACCGGCGACGCGGCCGCTTAATTCCGGAGCAAGGGTATCGCCGCTGAAGACGTCGTTATAGGTGATGAGGGGCGATGCGTCAGAGTTGACGAATTGGATGAACTCTTCGGCGATGAGTTTGCCGACGTTGCCGCGGATGACATTGTGGAAGACCGATTTGGGGATGCTGCCGGCATCATTTTTATAAATGGTGTAGAGTTTTGAAATTCGTTCATAGCTTCGCGGCGTTGCGTTGATATCGTCTTCGTTGGTCTTATCGAGGTATTCCGGATAGGTGGAAATGAATTCCATGACCGTTTCTTCGATACCGGCTGACGACGCCCAGTCGAGCCACTGCAGATAATCCGGTTCCATGTACAGCCAGACGAAGCGGTTCTGCTGAGCCGCGTCCATTTCGACGACTTCATAATCGTAGGCGTCGGACGGGTTCATGGCGGCGATGATGTGAACCGACGGCGACAGGGCGTAGCCGTTGATTTCGCGGTTTAAGATGAGGTTCATCAATTCCTGCTGGACGGCGTGGTCGCAGCGGTTGATTTCATCGATGAACAACAGGACTGTTTTGCCCTTGGCGATTTCTTCGTCGATGGTGCGCAGTTTATGATGGACGGCATAGACGGTAGTCCCGTTTTCGACGGTCGGGAGACCGCCGATTTCCCCTTCTTTCAATAAGTTGCCGTCGATTCCGACTAAGCTCCAGTCGTGTCGATGAGCCAGTTCGCGGGGCAAAGCGAGGTCTTGCCGATACCCGTTTCGCCGACGAGAAGGGGAACTTCACCGGCCGTGAGAACGAGTTCTACGCTTTTATATGTATCTGTAAAGTTCATAGTCGTTACTCCTATTTTAAGGTCAATTTTTCGTCTACAGTAATGCGTCGGGCTTTTTGGCTGCCATAGTCATCGACGAGGAGGATCTTGTCGACTGGCGAGAGGTCGACGGCGCTGCAGGTAATGAAGTTGCGGACGTATTCTTCGGACACGTCTTCTTGAGCGAGGATATCCTTGAGGGTATCGCGCCAGTCATCGGGACTGAGGCTGATATCCTTGGGGATGTATTTACTGACCAGGACGTTGAGTCCCAGATAATGGAGGAAATCTTCTTTTCCTAAGTTGCGGATGAGCCGCAGGGCCTGGGCGTCTTCGCGGATCGCCAAGTCCTTGGCTTCGTCCGTCGGATTTTCGATATAGCGGAGGGCTTCGTAGTTGCCGCGAACGGCGGCTAATTGGACGTCCGGTGCCGGATCCTTGATGTACTTGACGGCGTCGTAATTCTTGTTGACGGCGCGGAGCTGTAAGTCGTGGTCGGCATCTTTGATGTATTTAATGGCCCAACCGGACTGGTCTAAGGCGGCGTCGATGAGTTCCTGTGAGGGATTGTCGAGGTAGCTTAAATTGTTCCAGCCGGCGCGTACGGCCTGAAGCTTAATGTCTTCTGACGGGTTTTCGATGAACTGGATGGCTCTTGCCGTATTGGCAATGGCCGCCTCTTGAACAGCCGGAGACGGATTGGTAATATATTGGAGAGCCTGACCGTTCAGTTGTACGGCCAGGAGCTGCATTTCTTCTGTTGGATTTTCGATTCGCCCAATGACATAAGGATTGTTACGAATCATATTCATATATTGTTCTGTTGTCATATCGGGTACCTTTCCTTGAAATAACAGGGGTTTTTGTTTATATTATACAATAATCATTATTAATAAGATATATTTGTTGTTATCGATTACTGTTAGCATCTATTACATCTATTAATAGTGATACTGTCAAGGGAGGTTTGTACATGAAGAGTACATAAGACTGACGTATCGGTGATTTTGTAGTCCCTTGTTGAGAATACGTTCCGTTGGGAACGATGTCGTCCCATCAGTATACGGAAATGCCCACTTTGTTCTTGATAAAACGATTGAAATATCATAAAATTATCTTATGGAAAACGCAAAGAAAGGAAAGGGTGCCATGTTAGATTTTCGTATCCATACATTTTTGTGCGTTTGCCGTCACAGAATTATACCCGGGCTGCCGTGAGCTCCATATCACGCGGCCTGCCGTTTCTCAGCATATTCGATATTTAGAACGCGAATACGGGGCCAAACTTTTTAGTTACAAGGGGAAACATCTGCAGTTGACACAAGCCGGCCATATTCTTTGGAATGCGGCGACGGCTATCAGTCATGACGATACGCTTTTAAAAGAGCATCTGCGTGACCTGCAGCATCACCACTCCTTGTCTTTTGGCGCGACGCCAACAGCCGGTATGGGCATTCTTGATAAGTTGTCCGTCATCCTCAAGCAAAATGGGGACATGAATCTTCGCATGGAGATTGCCGATGCTGATAAACTGCTCCAGTCCTTAGATAAGGGGACCATTGATTTTGCCATCGTCGAAAGTTCTTTTGACCAAGGTCATTACGATTCGCTTTTATTTTCTACGGAACCCATCGTTGCCGTCTGTTCGGACGGGTACGAGGCTCCCGATGAAATGACCCTTGCGGATCTAATGCACTATCGGCTCATCATCGGCGAACGCCATGCTGGTGTCCGTCGGATCTTAGAACGGAAGCTGGCGGAAAAAAGGGTACACCCTGGAGCATTTTCCGTCCCGCTATGAAGGGGGCAGCCTGTCTGCTGTAAAAAGGGCTGGCCTGCCGCGACTGCGGTATTGCATTCTTATATGAAAAAATCAGTTCACCAAGAACTGGCTGAGGGAAGGCTCAGACGCATCGCCATTACGGATTTTCCGTGATGCACGCATTTTCATTCTTGTGGCGCAAGGGCAGCATGTACCGCGCTTTGTTTACACAGATATATGACCAGTTGAAAGATTGAGTCGTATACTTGCTGCCGTTTATTTCATAGATTTTGAAAGGGTGAAGAGAACATGTTATATTCAACAGAAGTTAAGAATATGTGTCCTGTCACAAAGGGAGCATATCATGGACCAGCACCGATTCCGGAAGAAGGCGAATGGGTACAAGTAAAGGAAATTAAAGATGTCAGCGGTTTGACACACGGTGTAGGCTGGTGTGCCCCTCAGCAGGGTGCCTGTAAGCTGACCCTCAATGTCAAAGACGGCATTATCGAAGAAGCCCTCGTCGAAACGATCGGCTGTTCCGGCATGACTCATTCTGCAGCCATGGCTTCGGAAATCCTCCCGGGCAAGACCCTTCTCGAAGCCCTTAATACGGACTTAGTATGTGACGCTATTAACGTAGCTATGCGCCAGCTTTTCCTCCAGATCGTATACGGCCGCACGCAGACGGCATTTTCTGAAGGCGGTCTTCCGATTGGCGCCAGCCTCGATGACCTCGGCAAAGGCCTTCGCAGCCAGACCGGCACCATGTTCGGTACGAAAGCGAAAGGCACTCGTTACCTCGAAATGACCGAAGGCTATGTCACCCGCATGGCTCTTGATGAAGAAAATCAGGTCATCGGCTATGAATTCATCCACCTCGGAAAAATGATGGAAGCCATTAAAAAAGGCATTGAACCGGCTAAAGCTATGGAAGATGCCAAAGGTCATTATGGCCGCTTTGAAGAAGCAGCTTCGTATATCGATCCGAGACAGCAATAGGAGGGCAAAACCATGGAATTATTTGAAAGCTACGACAGAAGAATTGATAAGATCCTCGGCGTACTGAAAGAATACGGTATCGGCAGCGTTGAAGAATGTCGCGATATCTGTGCAGCTGCCGGCCTGGATCCCTATAAAATCGTCAAAGACGTACAGCCTATCGCATTTGAAAATGCCGGCTGGGCATACACCGTTGGCGCCGCTATCGCCATCAAGACCAATGCACGCACGGCTGTAGAAGCTGCGAAAGCTATCGGCATCGGCCTCCAGTCCTTCTGCATCCCCGGTTCGGTTGCTGAAGACCGCAAAGTCGGCCGCGGCCACGGCAACCTGGCAGCTATGCTCTTGCAGGATGAAACGAAATGCTTCTGCTTCCTCGCAGGCCACGAATCCTTTGCAGCTGCTGAAGGTGCTATCGGCATCGTCCGCAATGCCAACAAGGCTCGTAAAGTGCCTCTCCGCGTCATCCTCAACGGCCTCGGCAAAGACGCTGCTCAGATCATTTCCCGTATCAACGGCTTCACCTATGTTCAGACCCAGTTCGATTACAAAACGGGTGAACTGAACATCGTCCGTGAAATCCCGTATTCCAAGAGCGAACGGGCCAATGTTCGCTGCTTCGGTGCCGACGATGTCCGCGAAGGCGTCGCTATCATGCACCACGAAGGCGTCGACGTCTCCATTACGGGCAACTCGACCAACCCGACCCGCTTCCAGCACCCCGTTGCCGGTACATATAAGAAAGAATGTATCGAAATGGGCAAGAAATACTTCTCCGTTGCATCCGGCGGCGGCACAGGCCGTACACTCCATCCGGACAACATGGCTGCCGGCCCGGCTTCTTACGGCATGACCGATACCATGGGCCGTATGCACAGCGATGCACAGTTCGCTGGCTCTTCGTCCGTACCGGCTCACGTAGAAATGATGGGCTTCCTCGGCATGGGCAACAACCCCATGGTTGGCGCATCCGTAGCTGTAGCCGTAGCCGTAGAAGGCGCTGCCAAAGCTGGCAAATTCTAATAAAATCCGTATGTAAAAAAAGAGGCTGTCGCATTAAGACAGCCTCTTTTTGAGTTTTAAGTTTGTAGTTTTTAGTTTGCAGCAAATGGTAAAAGATTTAAAGTAATCTTCTACAAACTAAAAACTCCGTACTACAAACTATAAAGTAAAAGGGGCCTTGCATGATGGCAAAAATCTTCGTGCGACAGTTCCTTTTTTGCCGTCAGCAGATGGCTTTAAATTTAAAGGTTTTCGCTAAAAACTACAAACTCCGTACTACAAGCTATAAGGTGAAAGGAATCTCGCATGATGGCATAAGCCTTCGTGCGACAATGGCCCCATACTATAAATGTGGCGAAAAAAATGGTATAATTAACTATCTATATTACAAATTTGGGAAAGGGGTATTCCATGGATACGACAAAGAAGATAGCCGTTATGCTGGGGGTGTGTTTCATGACATCCCTGTCGGTGGCTGGTGCGACGTTCCATCCCGGTGACAAGGGACATCAGATTACTGAAATCCAGCAGGCTTTGACGGCGCATGGTTATGATACGGATGCGGATGGCGACTATGGCGATTCGACCCAGGCCGCAGTCCGTCAGTTCCAGGCAGACCACGGACTGGATTGTGATGGCATCATTGGCGCCGCTACGTATGAAGCCCTCATGGGGGAAGCCATGCCGGAAAACAGGACTTCGCAGGGAGGGGCGGCTTCGGACGCTTTGCCGGCTGTTACGGCAGAAAATGAAGTCCGCGTGATCCAGCAGGCACTGGCCAATAATGGCTATACCGTCGATGTCGATGGCGTTTTTGGCGTCGGGACGGAACAGGCCATCCGCCAGTTCCAGGCTGACCACGGGCTGGAAACGGACGGTATCGTCGGCCAGTCGACTTTTTATGCCCTTACCGGGCAGGGCCTGCCCAATGGCCCTATCCGCCGTTTCGGCAACGGCGGCTATAATGGCCTGGCCCGCGTCGAAAGTCCGGCGGCTACGCATATCCTCGACATTGCTAACCAGTATATCGGCGTTCCCTATATCTTTGGCGGTTCGACGCCGTCCGGCTTCGACTGCTCCGGCTTCACGCGCTACGTCTATTCGGCAGCCGGCATCGACTTGCCGCGCAGTGCCGACGAACAGTATGGCGTAGGCTATTCCGTTTCCATGGCTAACCTGCAGCCTGGCGACCTGGTCTTCTTCTCGACATATGATTCGGGCATTTCCCACGTCGGCATCTATATCGGCAATCACCAGTTCATCAATGCCGCCAGCGATGGCGTCAGCATCTCCGATATGGACAGCAGTTATTGGGCTGCCCGCTACATCGGAGCTAAGCGCGTCATGTAATGTCAGAAAAACTCCTACAGAAAAATCAGAATTTTTCGGCTACCGTCAGCAAAATCCGTTCCTTATAATAGAAACCGTAAATTGCGGAATTATGATTACGGATTTTTGCAACGGAAGGAGTTTTTCACTATGTTCAACCTGATTTGGAATTTTTTCAAGACCGCTCCGGATGCTCCGCAGATGACGGATGCCGCGGCGATTAAGAAGAAATTCAATGCCATGCGCTGGCGCGTCTTTGCGTCCATTACCATCGGCTATGCCTTTTACTACATCATCCGCCAGAGTTACTCGGTCATCAAGAAGCCGCTCCTGGCTTCGGGTATCGTCACGCCGACGGAAATCGGTATCATCGGTTCTATTTTCTTTGTGACCTACGGTCTTGGGAAGTTCACCAACAGCTTACCTGGCAGACCGGATGAACAATAAGCGGTTTTTCTCATTCGGCCTGTTCATTTCTTCGCTTACCATGGTCGGCATGGGGCTGGTCAATTCCTTTGTCCCCCTGGCCGTCTTGTGGGCCTTAATGGCTGGTTCCAGTCGTATGGTGCCGGGCCGTCTATCGTTTCCCTTAACCAGTGGTTCAGCAATAAACAACGCGGGACCTTATATGGCATCTGGTTCACGAGCCACAATCTCGGCTCTTCTTTCGCTTACTTTGCCATTGCTGCCATCGTCTCCATGTATAACTGGTCTATGGGATTCATTTCGGCCGGCATCATTTCCCTGGTCGGTACGGTCTTCATCTACTTTGGCATGAGTGACCGCCCGGAAACGCAGGGCCTGCCGAATGGGGCTGTCTACTATGGGGAAAAGACACAGGAACAGATCGACGAAGAAAAGAAAAAATCCGTCGGTGCCATGCAGTGGAACGCTGTCGTCAAGAATCCGGCCGTCTGGATCCTCGGCTTGTCCTCGCTCTGCGTCTATATTGCCCGCTATGCCATCGAAAGCTGGGGCGTTGTCTATCTGACCTCGCAGAAGGGCTATGACATCATGGGCGCTGCCGGCGTCATGGCTTACATGCAGGTAGCTGGTATCTTCGGGGCTCTCTTGTGCGGTGTTATTTCGGATAAGTTCTTCAATCATAAGCGCAATATGCCGGCCCTCTTATACGGGATCTTCTACTCCTTGTCGATTGCCGGTTTCCTCTGGGCACCGCAGTCGTTTACCATGGATATGTTGTGCATGACCTTCTACGGCTTCACCATGGGGGCTTTGGTTTGCTACATGGGCGGTCTCATGGCTGTCGATATCGTGCCGAAACGCGTTACCGGGGGCTGCCATGGGTATGATTGGCCTCCTCAGCTATGCCGGGGCAGCGCTGCAGGAATTCATTACCGGGAAACTGATGACCATTACTGTCGTCAATGGCGTCAAAGTCTATGACTTCGGACTGGCTACGGAATTCTGGGTCGGTGCCGCTGTCGTCTCGACACTGCTGGCTCTCCTGGTTTGGAATGCAAAACCGAAAGAAGATTAATGGCAAAGGCGTTGTCTGAAAGGACGACGCCTTTTTTGCGTATAAGCGGGACTTGGCGTGTAAAAAATCTACTCAGCCGGGCCGATTCAAGGTATAATATATGATATAAATTGTATGCAGGGGAGGCATTATGAAACGGGTTATTTCTATGATGCTGCTGACCTTGGCCTGTCTTTTCAGTGCGGCCTGTGCCCATCCTCAGGGCTATATCGACTTTACACAGCCAGAAGGGCCGCGGCCTGCTGTAGAGCAGACCGGTGTAAAACCGCTTCGCATCGCCTTTGCGTCGGTCATGTCGCCGCGGGAAACACAGGCAGGTGTATCAGCAAATCGTCACCTATATTTCTCAAAACAGCAGTGGCCGGCAGTCCTCATCCAGCGCCGGACTTATGAGGTAACTGAATGCCCTCTTGGCCAACGGCGATGCCGATGTCGCCTTTTCCTCGACCGGGGCTTACGCTGCCTATCAGGGCCAAGTGCCGATTGAGCTTCTGGCTATGGCCGAAACCAATGGCACGTCTCATTACCAAACTTATATCATCACGGCCGCCGACAGCGATATCCATGATTTCAGCCAACTCCGGGGGAAGGTCTTTGCCTTTACGGACCCTTTGAGTTATTCTGGCTGTCTGGCCATTAAATTTTTGCTGGCCCGGGATGGCTCGACGCCGGAAACCTTTTTCAATCGCTTCTTCTATACCCACGGGCATGACAAATCACTGTGGTCTGTCGCCAATCACCTGGCCGATGCAGCCGGCATCGACAGCCAGATCTATGAGCTCATGGCCGACACCAACCCGACACTTGCCAAGGAAGTTCGCATCATTGAAGCCTTGCCGGAAGCCCCGACAGGTCCCATCGTCGTCCGCAGTGATTTAGACCCGGCAGAAAAAAGAAGCGCTGCGCCATATCTTCTATACGATGCATGAAGATGACGATTTGGCTAAAGCTATGAAAACTATCGTCATCGATCGCTTTATCCGCCCGATTCTGCGTCCTATGAGGAGTTCAAGCAGCAGTATCAGGCGCAAAAAACGATTGGCAGGAACGTAAGATGAGAAACTACACGCTATACGTAAAAATTTAATGCCCTCATTGTCGGCACTATTTTTATCTGCGGCTTACTGACAGCCTCGCTGTTCCTCTATTCGACGAGTGAGTACATGAGCCATGAACTCGATGCATCTGGGAAGGAACTGGCCGTGTCCATCGGGCAGGTCGTCAGCAATGACATCCTCGTCGACGACCGCTTCGATATGACCGAGCAGCTGCTCCATGCCCAAAAGACGAACGACCAGGTCCGATACATCCTGGTAACCTATCCTGACGGGAGGATTCTGGCCAGTACCTTTACAGAAGGACTGCCAAAAGGCCTTCCGGAACGGCGGGATATGACTACGGAAGGAGTCGGGCAGGCCGTGACTTTTGACAGCACCGAGGGCTATATCCGAGAAATTCTCGTTCCCATCGACGGCGGTTTAGTCGGATATTTTCGAGTCGGTCTGTCCGAGCGGCCCATGATGCAGCTCATGTGGAAGCGCTTTGCCGAGACGATGCTGATTATCCTGGCAATCTGTCTGGTGGCTTCGGCTTTGGCTACGCGATATGCCAGGGCTTTTCTGCGCCCCGTTCAAGCTTTGGCGAAAGCCATTCGTCAAATCGGCCGCGGGAATTACAACGTTCGCGTTTCCGTCGAAAACGAAAGACGATGTCGGCCAGTTGGCCAAGGCCTTCAAGTCATGAGCAACCGTCTGTCGGTCAAGGATCGGGAAAAACTCGAAACTTTTGACGGCCCTTCGAGAAAAAGGAAAAGAACCGGGTTTGGCTCATCGATCAGCTGTTTCGGCTCGTGAAAGAATGAACGGCGCCGTATTTCACGAGAGCTCCACGATGAAACGAGTCAGTCTATGGTATCGATCTTAGCCTACCTGCGGCTCATTCAGGACCGACTGAAAGTCCCCGACGTGCGGGAATTGGTGACCGGTGTCCGTGAATTGACGAGAGAGACGCTGGAAAGCCTGCGCCATTTAGCGGTCAACCTCCATCCGCCGCTCCTCGACGATTTTAGGCCTCATCGTAGCCATTGAAAAATATCTCGGTACGTATCGACAGACCCAGCCGAATCTTACCGTGTCTTTCTGTCATGACGGTGATATTGCTAAAGTGTCGCGGCCCGTTGCTTTATTTTGTTACCGCATGGTGCAGGAAGGGCTGACTAACATCGCTCGCCATGCCCAAGCTCATACAGTGACGATTGAACTGAACATTCTGCCGTCGTCCTTGTCTTTACGTATTGCCGATGACGGCGTCGGTTTCAGTGCCGCCCGGGCTGAGCAGGCACGGCTTGATAATCACTTAGGGCTGGTCAGCATGCAGGAACGGACTGACGTGTTGAATGGCACTTTTTATATCGACGGCCGACCGGGAAGGGAACGACTCTGACCATAATGCTGCCGTTAAATCTGAGTGAGGA
>ENA-OQBV01000818-OQBV01000818.1-human-gut-metagenome-genome-assembly--contig:-NODE-818-length-17102-cov-7.944742_pt1 | contig 17102 bp, 15 predicted proteins | sample MGYA00242750_ERZ504559 | MGnify/ENA primary metagenome ERZ504559 (study PRJEB26092, sample SAMD00036230) | human gut metagenome | host: Homo sapiens | study: EMG produced TPA metagenomics assembly of... | reverse complement strand
TGCGCCGCCATCGGTTTTTCCTTCGTCGCCGCCAGGAATCTTCAGCGCCCCCAAATCGCTCTCAACGGGCTCTTCAGAGCGCATACGCTGCGTTGCGGCCGCTCGGACCAACGCTGAATTGAGCGCCACATCGTCGGCGGGCTTTTGCAGAATCTGAGGCAGCACTCCGGCATGCGGCCTGCCTTCCCCTTCTTTCGCGCCTGAGTCCAATCTGCCTCAATCAAAATCACCGGCAACGGCGGTCAAGAGCACGGTCGGAACGTTCATCCCTAAGCGCGAAGAAAGTTCCGTTGAAGCCTCCAATCCCGTCAATTCACCGGCACCGAGGTTGTAGTCGGTGAGCAATACCAACCGGCCGGTTTTGCCGGCAGAGGCTTGCACACGTTTGACAAAGTCTTCAGAGAATGCCGGCGCGGCGACGACATCGGTCCCCCAAAGCGAGAGCTTCGCGCTCAGCGCCTCGTTGACAAAAGGATTGTCTTCCAAAAGCGCAGTTGTTCCTCCAAGCCGGCTGTTGATAACAGCCGGGGCTCCCGGACGTTCGAGCATTTCAACCTGCTCGCCCTCCGTCAAATTCAGCACCAGCCGAAAAACACTTCCGCGGCCGAGCTTTGAGCCCATAGAGAATTCAATGCCGAGCTGCCGGCAGATGCGCTTCACAATGGAGAGCCCTAAGCCAAAGCCTTCACTCGTGCTTTTTTTGCCGGCGCTGCCGCGATAGAAAGTTTCAAAGATCCGCGCCTTGTCTTCCGTCGTGAGCCCGGGGCCCGCGTCATAAACTCCGATCGAAACACGTGAACTGCCTAGCCGGCGAGCACCGACGACGACTTCCGCTCCCGGTTTGTCGGTATAACGGATGGCATTGGTAACAGATTTTAAGCGCGCGCTTGAGTAAGAGCGGATCCGTACACACCGCCGCCGGCACGGACTTCACGCGAAAACGCAGTCCTTTTTCGGCAGCAATTGCCGTGAAGTCATGTGAGAGCTCTTCCATCAATTCCGGCAGCCAGATCACTTCCGGATGCAGTTCAAGACGGCCAAACTCCATGCGGGTAACTTCAAGCACCTGTTCGACCAAGGTAGAGATGGTGCTTGAGGTGCGTCCGAGCTGCTCGACGATAGGAAGCGTCTGCGGGGTTGACCGGCGCTTGAGCATCTCGAGGAAGATGCCCATCGCCTGCGGCTCGTACGCCCTGGCGGCGTTCCCAGAGGTTGTTGAGGATATGCTCGACTTGTACGAGCGGATCATCGAGCGGTGTGCCATCGTCGTCGAGGGCGTGGGTGCAGATGTCGCTCACGAGCTCGGACAGTAGGTCATCTTTGCTCTTGAAGAGGCCGTAGAACGTGGCCCGACCCACATGGGCGTGAGCGATGATGTCGCCGACGGTGATCTTGCCGTAGTCCTCTTCGCGCAGCAGCTCGGAGAACGCCGCAACGATGGCAGCGCGGCTTTTTGCCTTGCGGGCATCCATGGCTATGCGTCCGCGTGAACGAGCAGGCAACGGAGCGTGCCGGAGCAACCTTCGTAGGGGCGCTTACCGGCGCCGTAGCCGACGGCCTCGATGCGGTAGTGGGCCGGCAGGTGCTCGGACGTGCGCAGTGCGGCGACGATGGCGGCGCCCGTGGGCGTCACGAGCTCGCCGGCGACCGGTGCGGGCGTGAGGGCGATATTGCCTGCCTGGCACAGGTTGACGACGGCGGGGACGGGAATGGGCATGAGACCGTGGGCACAACGGATGGTACCGTGACCCTCGGAGAGCGACTCGACCACGATGTCCTCAATACCCAGGGCATCGAGGCAGATGGCGACAGAGCAGACGTCGACGATGGAATCGACGGCGCCCACCTCGTGGAACATGACGGTCTCGGGCGTTTTGACGTGGGCCTTGGCCTCGGCGGCGGCGAGCGCGGTAAAGATGGCGAGCGCGCGACGCTTGGCGCCATCGCTCAGCTGCGAGCCATCGATGATGGCGGTGACGTCCGCCAAAGAACGGTGGTGATGGTGGTGGGCGTGATGGTGACCCTCGTGGCCATGACCGTGGCCCTCATGGTCATGCTCGTGGCAGTGCTCGTGTTCGTGCTCGCCATGATCATGATGGTGGTGCTCATGCTCGTGCGTGTGCTCGGCAGCTGCTTCGTTGCCGTAGAGCCAGGCCATATCGTGATCGTGGTTCTCGAGCTCCTCTGCAAGCTGGACGTCGAAATCGCAGGCGTTGATGCCATGCTTGCTTACGCGTGTGACGGCGATCGTAAAGCCGTCGACCGGCAGCGTGGCGAGCTGTTCGCGCAGGTGCTCCTCGCTGGCGCCCAGGTCGAGCAGGGCCGCGACGGTCATATCGCCGCTGATGCCCGAGGTGCCGTCGATGATAAGCGTGTGCTGATGGTTGGACATGGAATGCTCCTTAACGGGCGCAGGATGTGCCGGCGCTCAGATGATTGATAAGACTTGCCTGGTAGGCGGCACCAAAGCCGTTATCGATATTGACGACCGATACGCCGCTGGCGCAGGAGTTGAGCATGGCGAGCAGCGCGGCTACGCCTCCAAAATTTGCGCCGTAGCCCACGCTGGTGGGAACGGCGATGACCGGACAGCTCACCAGACCGCCGATAACGCTCGCCAGGGCGCCCTCCATGCCGGCGATGGCGATGACCACCTGCGCCTGGGCAAGTTCCTCGGCATGCGCGAGCAGGCGGTGCAGGCCTGCGACACCTACGTCGTAGAGGCGGTCGACCTCGTTGCCATAGAATTCGGCCGTCAACGCGGCTTCCTCGGCGACGGGCAGGTCGCTCGTACCGGCGCAGGCGACAACGATGCGTCCGTTGCCGGTAGGGGAGGGCTTGCCGCCCACGAGGGCGAGCTGTGCGTCTGGGACATATCCCAGGTCGATGCCGTTGCCGAGGAGCTTCGAGGCGCGGGCTGCCTTTTCGGCGTCCAGGCGCGTGACCAGGATGCGCACCTGGCCGGCATTGAGTAATGCTTTGATAATGGCGGCAATCTGCTCGGCGGTTTTACCGGCGCCGTAGACAACCTCGCCGGCTCCCTGGCGCACCCCGCGCGAAAGATCGAGCTGCGCAAAACCCAGATCGGCGGTTGGCGCCGTCTGGAGGCGCGTGAGGGCGACTGCCGGGGTGACTACTCCGTCGGCAACATCGCTCAGCAATTGCTCAAGATCTCGCTTATCCATATATGTTCCCTTCGACGGCGCAAAGTCTAGCACTCAAAGGGTATGTTTCCGAACACTAAGACAAAATTGTTCGGAAACTATAGGACAGACTGATTCTCTTGTTAGAAGGATCGACTAGTCGCGCAGGATGATGTCCATGGCGAGCATCAGGTTGCGCTCATCGATGGCAAACGGGGCGGCTTCGCGCGTCTTGGGCTTGGCGCAAAACGCGATGCCCGTGCCCGCGGCCTGAATCATGGGGATGTCGTTGGCGCCGTCACCGATCGCGACGGTGTGGGCCATGTCGACACCGCACTCAACCGCCCAATCCAGCAGCTGGATGAGCTTGGACTCCTTGGTCACAATGTCTGCCGCCAGCTTGCCGGTGAGCTTGCCGTCCACGACTTCCAGACGGTTGGCCAGGCAAAAATCGATGCCCGCGGCGGCCACGATCTTGTCGGCGACCTCGTGGAAGCCGCCGCTCACCACGCCGACCTTCCAGCCCTTGCTGTGCGCCGAGCGCACAAGCTCCAGCGCGCCGGGAGTAAACGTCACGCGCTCAAAGGTGCGCTCGAACACGCTCTCATCCAAGCCGGCAAGCAGCCCCACGCGCTCCTCGAGCGCCTGCTTAAAGTCAAGCTCGCCGCGCATGGCGCGTTCGGTGATCTGTGCTACCTGCTCGCCCACGCCGGCTTCCTCGCCCAACAGGTCGATGACTTCCTGGTTGATGAGCGTGGAGTCGATATCCATAACAATGAGGCGTGCAGTCATGACGGGCCTTTCCAAGTGCTGTTTTATTGGGGCATATTGTCGCACGTGACGAGCGCGGGCGGGTGCCGCGGTGCGTCAATTGTTTCGTCTCCGTCAAGTCTTTGGGCAGGAGCTACTTTTCCGCGGCACATCGACACAGGTGCGATAAGATAGAACGCCATGTCTGGCTGCGCGGTTTACGCAGGCTGGGCAAATCTGTACGACGCCGCCCGGAACGACACGGGGCGGCACAGATCCATAAAGGAGGATCACTGGTATGAGCCAGACCCGTCCCATCGACGAGCATTCCATGCACACCCGTACCTGCGGCGAGCTTCGCCGCGAGAACGTGGGCGAAGAGGTCACCCTCACCGGTTGGGTGAGCCGTCGCCGCGACCACGGCGGCCTTATCTTCTGCGATCTTCGCGACCGCGAGGGCATCACGCAGCTCACCTTCGACCCCGAGCACTCCGACGGCGACGCCTTTAAGATCGCCGAGACCATGCGTCCCGAGTGGCCCATCAAGATCCACGGCGTCGTGCGCTCCCGTGGCGAGGAGACCACCAACACCAAGCTCGCGACCGGCGAGATCGAGGTCCTGACCGACCACGCCGAGGTTCTCAACACGTCCGTCACCCCGCCGTTCCAGATCGAGGACGGCATCGAGACCAGCGAGGACACCCGCCTGCGCTATCGCTATCTGGACCTCCGCCGTCCCGAGATGATGGCCAACCTCAAGCTGCGCTCCGACTTTACCTTTGCCATTCGCGAGGCACTGCACAACCGTGAGTTCATGGAGGTCGAGACGCCCTCCCTGTTCAAGTCCACGCCCGAGGGCGCCCGCGACTTCATCGTTCCCAGCCGCATCCAGCCGGGCAACTTCTACGCCCTGCCGCAGTCCCCGCAGCTTCTGAAGCAGCTGCTCATGGTCGGTGGCGTCGAGCGCTACTACCAGGTTGCCAAGTGCTTCCGCGACGAGGACCTGCGTGCCGACCGTCAGCCCGAGTTCACCCAGGTCGATATCGAGATGTCCTTCGTGGACCAGAACGATGTCATGAGCGCGCTCGAAGAGGTTCTTGCCGATGCCTTCGGTCGCATGGGCGTCGAGATGCCCACGCCGCTGCGTCGCATGGACTACTGGGAGGCCATGGACACCTATGGCTCCGACAAGCCCGATACCCGCTATGGCATGCACCTGGTCGACCTGACCGACATCTTTGCCAACTCCAAGTTCAAGGTCTTTGCGACCGCCGCAAATGAGGAGGGCTCTGTCGTCAAGGCCATCAACGCTAAGGGCGCCGGTGCCTGGGCACGTGCCAAGATCGATAAGCTCGCCGGCGTGGCCTCCACGTTTGGCGCCAAGGGCCTGGCATGGATCGCCTTCCGCGAGGACGGCTCCATCAACAGCCCCATCGTCAAGTTCTTCTCGGACGAGGAGATGGCCGCTCTGCGCGAGCGCATGGACGTCGAGCCCGGCGACCTTGTGATGTTCGCCGCCGGCCCGCGCCTGCTCTCTGATGAGATCCTGGGCGGTATGCGTTCGCACATGGCCAATGCGCTTGAGATCAAGCGCGAGGGTCACGACTTCCTGTGGGTCGTCAACTTCCCGCTGTTCCATTGGGACGAGGATCGCAAGGCCTATGCTGCCGAGCACCAGCCCTTTACCCTGCCGACCGAGACCGACATCGCCAAGATCGAGGCCGATCCCCTGGCAGCCGGTTCGTGCACCTACGACTTTGTCATGGACGGCTTTGAGGCCGGCGGTGGCGGTATGCGTATCCACAACGCCGAGATGCAGATGTCCATGCTCAAGCTCCTGGGCTTTACCGAGGAGCGCGCCGAGTCTCAGTTCGGCTTCCTCATGGAGGCCCTCAAGTTTGGTGCGCCCCCGATGGGCGGTTTCGCTCTGGGGCTGGACCGCGTGTGCATGCTGCTTACCGGTTCCGACTCCATCCGCGACGTCATGGCGTTCCCCAAGACGGCCAGCGGCTCTGACCTTATGTCGGGCGCCCCGAGTGCCGTTAGCGGCGCCCAGCTCAAGGACGTCAGCCTGCGCCTGATGTAGGCGAGCGGCTACATATTGCCCGTAACGAGGGAAGGACGCGTGCCTTCCCTCGTTTTTTATGCGCCGAGGTTGAGAGGGCTTGGGATGACCGGGCGTCGCGGAAAGCGCGACCCAGAATTCGGCAAAATAATGGGGCACAGTTTCCGGTTGAGCTGTCTAACGGAAACTGTGCCCCAGAACGAGCGCTCAAAACGGGACAGGCTTTCCGCAACAACTGTCTGGCGAAAAGCCTGCCCCAGTTTCTTATAGCGAGTCTCTCTGGATCAGCTGCATGTGCATCACGGAGGTGGTTGGCTCGGCACCCTTAATCATGTCGAGCGCAATGTTGGCGGCCATGTGGCCTTCTTCGCGCAGGGGCTGGCGGACGGTCGTGAGCGCGGGGACGCAGCGCGTCGCAATCTCGTGATCGTCGAAGCCGACGACAGAAACGTCCGCCGGAACGGATAGGCCTGCCTCGTTGAGTGCGGTGATGACGCCAGCCGCGATACGGTCCGATCCGCAGAGCACGCCATCGAAAGCGATCTCGCGCGCGAGGATCTGGTGCATGGCCTGATAGCCGTCTCCGTTGTTCCAGCCGGTATAGATAACGTTTGCGTCTGGGAGGTCTTCGCCCAAGACGGCGCGGTAGCCGCGCAGGCGGTCGACAACAGCGGGGTTGTCTTGCGGTCCCAACACGGCGACGATATCTTTGCGCCCGCGCTCCTTCATGGCGAGTGCCGCAAAGTGTCCGCCCTCTTCGTCGTCAGAGTAGACTGTCGAAAACACATCGCGATAGGGGTGGCCCTCGAGCTGGCCGCACAACACGGTGGGTACGCCCAGCTCGCGCAGTACCTCGAGCAGCTCGCTGCCCTTGTAGGGGGAGACGTCGATCACGGCGTCGAACGAGCGGCGCTCAAAGTGCTCGCGTGCGCGGTTGCGCTCATGCGTAGAAGACGCCTGCAAGATAACGGGCAGATAGGACGACTCCGACAGTTCCTCGGTAATGCCGCTCAAAAACTCGCTATAGGTGGGGTCGCTGAAGAGTTCACTCAGGGGCTCGGTCACGAGTACGGCGATGATTTCCGTGCGCCCGACAGCGAGCGCTCGGCCACGAGCGTTGGGGACAAAATTGACTTCCTTGGCCGCCGCGCGGACGCGCTTTTTGGTTTCCTCGCTAATGCGGGGCGAATCGTTGAGAGCGCGCGATGCCGTGGAGCGCGACACGCCGGCAGCTGCGGCAACCTCGGCAAGCGTAGGTGCGGTGCGAACTGGTTGGGTCATGGCGTCTCCTGGAAAATGCGGTCGATGTTGTCGCTGATACGGGCTGGTGCGGATACAGCTTACTATAGTGCGCCTGAACAGCGTTCATGATATCCGGTGACCGGTGTCGTTTTGCAAGCAAGCCGCAATCGAATACGTCTCGTATGGGTGAGATATCAGCGGGCGTGGGGGTTGCCTACGAGCTTAAGAACGATGTCTTGCGCTGAGTTTCGATACTCAGGGTGACATAAGTGTCGCGGTTGTACAACCGGTTGCACCGTTAAGCCGGCCAAATCGACCGTTCAGCGGACAACCGGTTGCACAGTTTTTTGCATCGCCCGTAAGATAAGGACAACCGGTTGCACAAGAATCACTACGATGACGAAGGAGCATCACCATGGACGCCATTAACGATTGGGAAAACCAAGCGCTCACCCACAGGAACCGCCTGGCACCCCATGCGTACTTTACGGGTTACGAGACCGCCGATCTCGCTGCAACGTACAGCCGCGAGCTGTCGCGCGGGTTTGTCCAGCTGTCCGGCTCGTGGCAGTTCCGCCTCTTTGAGGGCCCCGCTGCCGTCTCCAACGAGGAGCTCTCCACGTACGAGCCCGAGTGGGATCACGTGGAGGTTCCGCACCTGTGGCAGGTAGACGGCTATGGCAACCTTGCCTACACCGACGAGGGCTTCCCGTTCCCGGTGGATCAGCCGTTCGTTCCCTCTGACGATCCCACGGGCGTGTACCAGCGCATCGTCAACCTTCCCGCCGTGCCTGCCGGCGCTCGCGAGATCATTCGCTTTGACGGCATCGAGAGCTATGGCGAGCTGTACGTCAACGGTCAGTTTATCGGCATGACCAAGGGTTCGCGCCTGTCTGCCGAGTTCGACGTGACCGACGCGCTTGTCGAGGGCGACAACCTGTTTGCGGTCAAGGTTCTGCAGTACAGCGATGGCAGCTATATCGAGGACCAGGACATGTGGTGGGCATCGGGCATCTTCCGCGATGTGTACCTTATGCAGCGTCCCGCCGCGCACCTGGTCGACTTTAGGTTCCGCACGCACCGCGAGGGCGATACCGCTTTGATTACGCTCGATACGGTGGCCGAGGGCGCTTCCCGCGTCGTGTTTACGCTCAGCGATGGCGAGAACGTGGTGGCTACGGGCGAGTGCGTCGACGGCCATGCCGAGTGCAGCGTGACCGATGCCCACTTCTGGAATCCCGAGGACCCCTTCCTCTATGACCTTACGTTTGAGGTCTACGACGGTGACCAGGTCAGCGAGTACGTCCCACATCGCCAGGGTCTTGCCGAGGTGACGGTCGAGGGCAATCATATCTACCTCAACGGCACTTACTTTAAGATGCATGGCGTCAACCGCCACGATCACGACGATCACAAGGGCCGCGCCGTGGGCCTCGATCGCATGCGCCGCGACCTGGAGCTCATGAAGCAGCACAACATCAACGCGGTGCGCACGTCCCACTACGCCAACGACCCGCGCTTTTACGAGCTGTGCGACGAATACGGTATCATGCTGGTCGCCGAGACCGATATGGAGAGCCATGGCTTCGAGAATATCGGCAATATCGCCCTGGTCACCGACGATCCGGCATGGGAGCCGGCCTACGTCGACCGCATCGAGCGCCTGGTGATGCAGGAGCGCAACCACGCCTGCATCATTATGTGGTCGATGGGCAACGAGAGCGGCTATGGCTGCAACATCCGCGCGATGTACGCCAAGGCTCACGAGCTCGACGGTCGTCCGGTCCACTACGAGGAGGATCGCAACGCCGATACCGTCGACGTTATCTCCACCATGTACTCCCGCGTGTCGCAGATGAACGACTTTGGTGAGCATCCATTCCCCAAGCCGCGCATCAACTGCGAGTACGGTCACTCCATGGGCAACGGCCCCGGAGGCCTGTCCGAGTATCAGGAGGTCTTCGATCGCTGGGATTGCATCCAAGGCCAGTTTATCTGGGAATGGTGCGACCACGGTTTGGCTGCTGTGACCGAGGACGGTGTTGCCTACGATATGTATGGTGGCGACAACGGCGATTACCCCAACAACAGCAACTTCTGCATCGATGGCATGGTGTTCCCTTGGCAGCAGCCGAGCCCGGGCCTCACTGAGTATGGTCAGGTTATCTGCCCGGTTCGCATGGCCTACGATGCCGAGGCGGGCGAGCTGACCGTCACCAACAAGCGTTGGTTTACCACCCTCGAGGATGTTTGCCTGTCGGCGGAGACCCTGGTGGACGGCGACGTGGTTTGCCGCAAGACGCTCATGCCCGGTGCGGTTGCCCCCGGCGAGTCCGTCCAGCTTCCGCTGGTGATTCGCGAGGTCGCGGTAGGCGAGACCCTACTGACTGTGCGCGCCTACACCATGGCCGCTCACGTCTGGTGCGAGCCGATGTTCCAGCTGGGCGCAAGCCAGTTTGCCATCGCAAACCATCCGGCGCCAGCCATCGCGGCTCCCACTCGTCCTGAGCTTACGGTCGAGGAGACCGAGCAGGAAATCCGCATTCGCTCCCTCAACGGCGAGCTGACCTTCAGCAAGGTAAACGGTACCGTGAGCGAGTGGAAGGCATCCGGCCGCGACGTCATGGCCTCCGGTCCCCAGGTTGGTTTTTGGCATCCGCTCGTCGATAACCACGCCCAGGAGTATGACTCACTGTGGAAGGACAACTTCATCGATGTGATGCAGACGTCTACCCGCAAGGTTTCTTGGAAGCAGGACGGCAATGCGGTCGTCGTTACCGTGAGCCAGCGTATCGCTCCTCCCGTCCGCGCGTTCGGCATGCGCGTCGAGCTTGTCTACACCGTGCTTCCGAGCGGACGCGTTGACCTCAAGGTTTCCGGCGAGCCCTACGGTGACTATTCGGACATCATCCCGCGCATCGGCATCTCCTTCGAGGTCCCCGGTTGCGATCGCGCCGTCGAGTGGTATGGCCACGGCCCGGGCGAGAACTATCCGGACTCGCTGCGCGCCAACCCGGTCGGTCATTACCGCACCACGGTCGACGATATGTTCACGCCCTACGTTATGCCTCAGGACTGCGCCAACCGCGAGGGTACCCGCTGGGTTGCCCTGCGCTCCAGCCACGGCGACGGCGTGCTGGTGACCCGTCCGGCCGACGCCGCTTCCAACCCATTCTCGTTCTCGGCATGGCCCTATAGCTGCGAGGCCATCGATAACGCCAAGCACGTCTACGACCTTGTCAAGGGCGACACAGTTACGGTCAACATCAACGACCAGCTGCTCGGCCTTGGTTCGAACTCTTGGGGTTCCGAGGTGCTCGATTCCTATCGCACCCGTTTTGAGAGCTTCAGCTTTGAGGTGTCCCTGCGACCGCTGACGTCTGCCGATCTGGCTCAGGCACTGGCACCCATTAAGGAGGCATAAGTCATGCATGTCTTTAACTCGCGCGCCGATTTCGACGCTCAGATGAAGTCCGTCAAGAAGTGGATGCGTACCGGACAGGCGCTCGACGGCGTTTCTGAACTGCAGCACGATGTGGCGTACTCCATCGGCGACTCGCTGGTGTATTGGTGGGTGAACGCCCACGAGGCGGCTACCGCCGATCTAGTCGGTCACCGTCGCTACCATGCCGTGCTCGCTCCGCTCGACGGCGACCTGACCGTCGAGGTTGCCCCCAAGGGAGGCCTCACCTGCACCTGCGCCTACAGCGATATCGATGATCGCGAGCGCTTTGAGGGTACGGGGGAGACCGTGACGATTCCCGCCGGCGGCGTTGCCGTCGTCGAAATTGACGAGGCATACCGTGTCGTGTCCGATGCCACGGATCCCCGCGTCGTGGTGCTGCACGTGACGGTTGAAGGATATTCCTTCCCCAACAAGTAGTATTCGTCCACCTGGACGTTTGCTTCGCGCCGTTAAGGGGGATGGCTTTGTTGACTCCCTTTTCCCCATTCCCCTTAGCAGGTGCGCCGTCCGTGTTTGCACTTGCAGTCCGGACGGTTTTAGATGAGATATAACGGATGATTGGGAGGGCTTATGAGCTCTGAAAAACGAGGAACGATCGGTTCGTTCGCTCTGCTGGGCATGACGGTTGCCGCCGTGTTCGGTATCAAGAACATCATCAACAACAATGCGGCTATCGGCTTGGCAGCCGCGCCGTCGTTCTTCTTCGCCACGCTTTTGTACTTTGTCCCCTATACCCTGGTTACCGCCGAGTTCGTCGGCCTTAACAAGGACTCCGAGTCAGGCGTGTACGCCTGGGTCAAGACCTCGATGGGTGGTCGCTGGGCGTTCCTGACGGCATTTAGCTACTGGTTCGTTAACCTGTTCTTCTTTGCGTCCGTCCTGCCCAACGTCATCATCTACGCGAGCTACGTGTTCTTTGGTGCCAACGCCGAGCTTTCGCAGCTGTGGATCACCATTATCGAGATCGTCGTCTTTGCTATCGCCACGTGGGTTTCGACCAAGGGCGCTAAGTGGATCGGCTCCATTTCCTCCTTCGGTTCGACCGCGGCTCTCGGCCTGACCGCCGTGTTCATCCTGCTGTCCCTGGCTGCTGCCTTTGGCGGCGTTGAGTTCGCTACGGCTCCTACTCCCGCTAACATGGCTCCCGACATGAGCAACTTCGCAACTGCGTGGGGCTTCTTCGGTACGCTTGCCTGGATCATCCAGGGCGTTGGCGGCGCTGAGTCCGTCGGCGTGTTCCTTAACGACCTTAAGGGCGGCGTCAAGGCCTTCGTGCGCACCGTCGTTATCGCCGGCCTGACCATCGGCCTTCTGTATGCAGGCGCTTCGCTGCTGGTTAACCTGTTCATCCCCGAGGGCGGCGTTGCCATCTCCACCGGCATCTTCGACGTGTTCGGCGCTGTCTTTGCCCACTTTGGCATTCCCATGGAAGTGTCTACGCGCGTCATCGGCCTGATCCTACTCGCCGCTACGCTGGGCTCCCTCATGATGTGGACCTCCGCTCCCATCAAGGTATTCTTCACCGAGATCCCCAAGGGCGTCTTTGGTAGCAAGATCGTCGAGCTCAACGAGCACGGCATTCCTGCCCGCGCTGCCTGGCTGCAGTTCGCCATCGTCGTCCCCATCCTGATCATCCCGGCCCTGGGCTCCGGTAACCTCGACGACCTGCTCATGATCGTCACCAACATGACGGCTGCCACCGCTCTGCTCCCGCCGCTGCTGATCCTGCTTGCCTACTTTATGTTGCGCAAGAACTTCGACGCTGCTCCCCGTGGCTTCCGCATGGGTTCGCGCACCTTTGGCCTGGTCATTGCTGCATTCCTGCTTGTGGTCTTCTGCTTCGTGCTTATCTGCGGCACCATTCCGCTCGATCAGCCTCTGTGGCTGACACTGGTCTACAACGTTGGCGGTGTAGTTATCTTCCTGGGCCTTGCCGTGATGTGGTACAACCGCTACATCAACCGCCTGCGCGAGACCGATCCCGAGGCTGCCGAGAGCGAGCTTCGCCCCTCCGTCCTCGACATGATGGAGTAGCGGCTAGGATTAATCTGCGGCTGTGGAATAAATCGATTCCCTTTCCTAAGGAGGGGCCTTACGAGGCCCCTCCTTTTGTGTTTTGGGACATGGTTTTGGATCCCGTGGTCAAAAAATGCCAAATATGAGTACTGTTGCAAAAGAGGTGTCATATTTTTCGGCCCGTTCTGAGCGAAAATGGGCTCAAAATCAATTTATCTAACCCCCTTTAAAGGGCGTTTGACGGCTTTCAACCTCTTCGAATCGCTCAAAGTAGGCACTTTGCTCTCGATTTTGCTGCTACTAAATTGGTGACAGTACTCATATTTGCCACTTTTTGCCCACGAGGTGTTCAGAGGAGCTCTCGACAAGCATCTAACGCTACAATAACTACCACGTGGCTGGGTTTGCCGGCCGAATGCGCGATGCCGCGGGAGGGGACATGGTCGAGTTTACAAAGACGATTAAAGATCCGTTGGGACTGCATGCCCGCCCGGTTGCGCTGCTTTACGACATCATTGCCAAGCATCGTAGCAACGTATCGGTCAGTATCGGCGATCGCCATACCGACGGCCGCGATGTAATGGGGCTCATGGCTCTCTACGGCGAGTGCGGCGAGGACATCATCTTCCGCGTTTCGGGCGTAGACGAGGCTTCCTGCGTCACGTCGATCAGAAACCTATCGCTCTAAGCGCAACAATGTGACAAAGGGACAGTCCCTTTGTCACATCTGTTTCATATGGGAAACTTTTTCGAAAACTGAATAGGAACCCTTTCCAAAAAGTTAACCACGTGCTAGTTTACTATAGCGAACATAGACGTGGTTAACTTTTGCTGCGTCGATGTTGAGGACGAACCGACGTTAGGAGCTCACTCATGTCTTGCGGACCGCAGATGCCGGCTATGCCGCTTTCGATGGTAAAAGCGGGCGAAACCGTGCGCGTGTCTCGTGTAAAGGGCAATGAGGATATGAAGCACCACCTCAAGGACCTCGGCTTTGTCGAGGGCAGTGAGGTTCACGTGGTGAGCTCGAGTGGCGCCAATATCATCGTCACCGTGCTGGGCGCACGCTTTGGCATCGATTCCAAGGTCGCCATGCACATCATGACCGTCGGTTAGTTCGCAGCATTTCATAAAAGCTGAAAGGGGGAAAAGAATATGAAGACGTTGGGTGACGTTAAGGTGGGCGAGAGCTCTACCATCGTCAAGCTTCACGGCGAGGGCGCGCTTCGCCGTCACCTTATGGACCTGGGCCTCATCAAGGGCACTTCGTTCAAGGTCGTTAAGGTTGCACCGCTCGGAGATCCGGTCGAGATCAACGTGCGCGGCTACGAGCTTTCCATCCGCAAGGAGGAGGCTGCCGTCGTCGAGGTCCAGTAAGGGCCCGCGGCAACTATTTATGCAGATAAAGTTAGGTTTTTCTAACTTAAATTTGCAATGTTGAAGCACATTATCCAGCCCGTGCGGAGAAAGCAGCGCGGGCACACAAGGAAGAAGGATTGAATGGCGGATTCTCAGATCCATGTCGCGCTGGCGGGTAACCCCAACTGCGGCAAGACCACGCTTTTCAACCTGATCACCGGCGCCAACGGCTACGTTGGCAACTGGCCCGGCGTCACGGTTGAGAAAAAGGAAGCCAAGCTCCTAAGCGACAAGAACGTTACCATCACGGACCTCCCTGGCATCTACTCGCTTTCCCCCTATAGCCCCGAGGAGCAGTGCTCGCGCGATTACCTCATGAGCGGCGAGCCCGATGTCGTCGTCCAGGTGGTCGATGCCACCAACCTCGAGCGCAACCTGTATCTGGCCCTTCAGGTTATCGAGACCGGCCTGCCCGTGGTCGTTGCCCTCAACATGGCCGACTTGGTCGAGAAGAACGGCGACAAGATTGACACGGACAAGCTTTCCAAGAAGCTCGGCTGCCCGGTCATGATGATCTCGGCCCTTAAGAACAAGGGCATCAAAGAGCTGTTCGAGCAGGTCAAGAAGTCTGCCGCTTCTAAGGGCCAGGTGCCGGAGCACAAGTTCGATTCCTCTATCGAGGACGTTCTGGACCACATCGAGAACAACCTGCCGGCGAGCGTTCCCGCCAACAAGCGTCGCTACTACGCTGTCAAGCTGTTCGAGCGCGACGCGGACGCCTGCAAGCTCATCAACCTCACTAAGGAGAAGGCCGCTCGCGTCGAGCAGCTGGTCGCCCAGTGCGAGCAGGATTGCGACGACGACGCCGAGTCCATCATTACCGGCGAGCGCTACGGCGTGATTGCCCACATCATCGACGAGTGCCTCACCAAGGCTCCTGCCAAGATGAGCACTTCCGAGAAGATCGACCGTGTGGTTACCAACCGCATCCTGGGCCTGCCGATCTTTGTGGTCATCATGTTCTGCGTGTACTACATCGCCGTTTCCACCCTGGGCGGCACGGTGACCGACTTCACCAACGACCAGCTCTTCGGTACCGACGGTTGGTACGTGCTCGGTCAGGGCCGCGACGCTTACGACGCGGCCGTCGAGGCTGCGGGCGACAACGCCGACTCGGTCGACCCGGCGCAGTACGGCCCCTATGTCCCGGGTATTACCACCGTGGTGCACGACGCCCTCGTGGCGGGCGGTACCGAGGACGGTGGCCTGGTTGATTCGCTGGTCTGCGACGGTATCGTCGGCGGCTTAGGCGCCATCTTCGGCTTCGTTCCGCAGATGTTCCTGCTCTTTGTGATGCTGTCCTTCCTGGAGGACTGCGGCTACATGGCCCGTGTCGCCTTCATCATGGACCGCGTGTTCCGCCGCTTTGGCCTGTCCGGTAAGTCCTTTATCCCCATGCTCGTGTCCTCGGGCTGCGGCGTCCCCGGCGTCATGGCTACCAAGACCATCGAGAACGAGAAGGACCGCCGCATGACGGTCATGACCACCACGTTCATCCCTTGCGGCGCCAAGCTGCCGATCATCGCCCTGCTTATGGGTTCCATCATTGGCGACTCTTCTACCACCGCTGCGTGGATCGGCCCGCTCTTCTACTTCCTGGGCGTCTTTGCCGTCATTGCCTCGGGCCTCATGCTCAAGAAGACCAAGCTCTTCGCCGGCCGCCCGACGCCGTTCGTTATGGAGCTTCCTGCCTACCACTTCCCGGCGATCCGCTCTTGGGCGCTGCACGTGTGGGAGCGCTGCTTCGCCTTTATCAAGAAGGCCGGCACGGTCATCTTTGCGTCCACCGTCGTCGTTTGGTTCCTCTCCAACTTTGGTAGCTACAACGGCGCCTTTGGCTACCTGCCTTCCATGGAGGGCATCCCCGAGGAGTTCATGGATTACTCCGTGCTTGCCATGTTCGGCAACCTGGTCGCTTGGATCTTCGCCCCGCTCGGCTTTAGCACCTGGCAGGCCACCGCACTGACCGTCTCGGGTCTCGTTGCCAAGGAGAACGTTGTCGCCACCGCCGGCTCGCTGCTGTCCGTTGCCGACGCCGGCGAGACCGACCCGAGCCTGTGGACCGCGTTTGCGGCTATGTTCCCGACCATGGGCGCTTGCGTCGCCTTTGGTGCCTTCAACCTGCTGTGCGCTCCGTGCTTTGCCGCTATCGGCACCATCCGTAACCAGATGAACTCCGGTAAGTGGACCGCGATTGCCATCGGCTACGAGTGTGCCTTTGCTTGGGTCATCGGCCTGTTCATCAACCAGTTCTATAACCTGCTTGTTCTTGGGCAGTTTGGTATCTGGACGGTTGTGGCCATCGTGCTGCTGGCTGCGATGCTCTTCCAGATCTTCCGTCCCATGCCCAAGCATGCATGGACCGACGAGGACGAGACCAACACTGCTTCCGCCGCAGTTTCCGCTTAAGTCCAAATAAGGATTAGCCCCTTTCCACGAGCCCGGGTGTCCCAGCGACACTCGGGCTTTTTGGTGGGGGAGATGTGACGTTTCCGCAGATAAAACCGACCAAAATAAACCTGTCCCTTTTTGGCAGGTAGATAATGGGGTAAAGTAAGTGATGGTTAACTAGAGGAGGCTTACTATGGCACCTATCGATATTGTTGTACTGGCTGTTATCGGCATTGCGTTTGTCGCCGTGTGCGTGCGTATCTACCGAAAGGGCACCTGCGCCGACTGCGCCCAGGGTGGCGTTTGTACGGGGCATTGCTCCAATAAAAAGACGTGCGCCGCACTTAAGGGCGTGGACAAAATTGCCGAAGACTTGGGCCGCGGTATCAAGTAAGGTCCAGACATCCAAGCGCTCTACGAGCATTCGTTCGCGGGGCGCTTTGTGCATTTGGATGCGAGCGCGGCGAGTTGAAGAGTATTTTTAGGAGCCTTCGTGAGTTCGTGTGGGTAGTCCCTACGCCTCGCGCCCCGGCAGGGCCGGCTTCAGGTCCGAGCACCTGAGCATCACGAGGGCGATCAGGTTGTCGATGTTGCGGAAGCCGTAGCCCTG
>ENA-OQBV01000817-OQBV01000817.1-human-gut-metagenome-genome-assembly--contig:-NODE-817-length-17104-cov-10.181127_pt1 | contig 17104 bp, 17 predicted proteins | sample MGYA00242750_ERZ504559 | MGnify/ENA primary metagenome ERZ504559 (study PRJEB26092, sample SAMD00036230) | human gut metagenome | host: Homo sapiens | study: EMG produced TPA metagenomics assembly of... | reverse complement strand
AGGGGAACAGTAAAATGTAATAGGGTGAATGATTATAGCAAAAAGACCAGTATCAATATATGATTTTAAGGCTTTCGGGGCTGCCATTAAAGCCGCGAGAAACGAATACGGAGAAAGTCGCAAAAAAGTAAGCGACGAGTTATATATATCCCCGCGCTATCTTGCGAATATCGATAACAAAGGACAGCAGCCGAGCCTACAAGTTTTCTATGACCTCGTTACCCGTTATGCTGATATTTGGGTGTGTTCTGACTATATGTATCATTGTTATGGCAATACCTAATGCGTGCTGATTAGTATTTTTTTATATTGCTCCGCAAGCTCTTTCTTTCCCCATCTCATATACAAACTATACAAATAACGAGCAGTACTTTTGGAATAATCATTATCAGGGTTCTCGTTCATAACAGCATGAAAGACGGCATCTGCGTTAAGCAGGTGCTGTTCTGCTATCACAGGCTGAGAACGGGTATAAGCAATGACACCACGATAGAACTCGCACATACCATAATCAAGGTTATTTCTACCCATAACTTCATCAATGGTGGATTCACAGAAATCAATAATTTCCAGAGCAGAATCATATTCCTTATTCTGCACCAGCATGTTAGCAAGTGAGAGTGTCTGCTGCAGGGTATCATTATTCTCTATCAATCCAAGACTGGCATATTCCCTGCGTACTGTGAAAGCTGTCTTGAGTTCTGATACGGCTTCTTCCAGTTTCTTCCGGAACAGATAAGCTGTAGAGAGGTTGTTGTGCAGGTTTGAAAGCAGATTGGCGGAACGGGCATCCGCAGTATTGGTCTTATGGTAATTTTCCATGAGGGCAATCGCCTTTTTATATTTCTTAATGGCATTATCATATTCCTTGCGTGGGAACAGAAGCTGTGCTTTGTAATCTAATAATAATGCTTTGTCACAGGCAGAAATGTGGTTGGTTTCTTGCGTAATATCTGGTGTGCCTGATTTATCTGAATTATACGATTTACTCGTTTCATCCGACTTGCCCGAATCATTCATAAGATTCATCACATATTCTATACGTTCTACCAGCTCCGACAGATAATCGGTATCCAGATATTTGTCAAAGTAAGGGTACATATCCTGTAAGAACAGTAGATAGTAAGCCCTGTTATCTAGGATGATGTGTCTGTTGATGCTTTTCAGACATTCCATGACAGTCACCGGTCTTTTTACATCCAGACCGTGAGCAAGGCAAATCAAATGCAGGTGATTTAACATCACATGGCAGTCTGATACGGTTGGAATGGTCTCTGCGATTGCCACTTCCTGAATGAGAGGATGGAGTGCAATTGTCTTATTTTCGGTATCTTCACTGATAATGCCATAGCGTATCAGCTCATTAACATTTTTGAGAGAATCCAGTTCCAGCCACATTTTGAACGCACTTTTATAAACTCCTGATACCGGCAGGAGTGAGAGGTTACGGAGGATATCAATACTGTCCTCATTTAATCTATTAAGCTTCATCAACATGCGAAGGTGTCCTATCATACTGGCATAGGAGAATTCATCATCCTTGAATACCTCGATTTCTTCCATGTTCTGCCCGATACCGCAGGAACGCAGCTCCTGTAACAATTCTTCCGGTTCCATGCCGCTGGCTTCTAAGGTAAGAGCAGCCATGCAGACAGTCAGGGTATGACAGTTCACTTCTTCTATAATGGCAGACACACTGTCCGGATCACGTTTTGCAGAAGGACAATGCTTGTAGAACAGTTCTGTCAGTTCTTTTTCTTTATCCAATTCCTTTATTTCTATAGAATCATAATTCTTAAGTTTGCATCTGCTGGTAATCAATAGCTGCATATCATTCTTCATCAGTTCCTTTAAGAAGGGTTCGTCCTTTGGAAGCACATTGAAGTTGTCCAGAATCAGCAGTGTATCTGTGTGGAGTCTCTGCATCACCTTATAGTGATTCTGAAAACGGACTTCCTCATTCATTTCTACGGAATCATCTGCAAATGTAAGGTTTGCGATGTCTTTTCTCAAATCACCGGTGTAATACAGATAAATGATATTGGTGTACTTTTTACGGTTCGTCTGTGCATAGGCTTTGGCAACTTCGCTTTTTCCAATGCCTGCCATACCAGTAATGAATAAGACGGATTGATTGGAAAGATGGGATGCGATTGCTTTTATCTCATCCTTTCGTCCAATGAATGCCTGATTGCAGGAGGGAAGCTTATTGCAAAGAATCACTTCCGAAAGGTCGGGAGAATAGAGCGCACCTGTGCTATGGTCATTCAAAATCGCATATCTTACCACAGAGCAGAAAAAGGCTGCATTATCCGGCTCCTGAATCAGTGCATCAGCCATTTCCTGCCCGATGGTTTTTATACTGTCTGTAATCAATTCCTCCATCTGGATTCGAGCCTGTGCTTCGTTCAACAGGTTCGGAATAATCTTATCTCTGAAATCATCCTCCATCGTATCCCATTCATCCTCATCTTCATAAGTCTTTAGGATATCTATAGGAATCGGGCGGGCGCCATTGCACCAGCGGCTGTACATCGTCGTGTCATCTGCGATTAATTCCGAAGCTGTCAGAGTATCATCCAGATATGCAGAGAACAGACTGCGTACAAGCTGGTGCTGCGGGTAGGTTTTCTTTTTATTTTCCAATAATACACCAATCACATTGGCGAAGGTCAGTCTGTTTCTCATCTGTGTGCTCCTTTCAGAGAGGATTTATCAATCCCGCTATCTATCTTATCTGTCTTTCTATATTTTCATTCTTTGAAAAGTTTCTATGTCAAGTCGCGGTCAAGTGACCGTCAATTATTTTATTCTCTATATTTTACTACAATTAACTTACAAAACGTAGCCGGGCGGCATCAGAAATGAAGCAAATCGGCTACAACAATCATAACACAAAACAAACTTATGTTCTACAAGAATATCGAAATGTTTTAACTGTACATTGAAAACTTCATGAGTTGTATTCACAGTCAACGGACTTTGCGATGATACTTAAAGCAATTTAAGCGGAGCAAAGAACAGACACTTCCGTCAAGGGTGGGAGATGATCTCGCGCAGGAGAGGCCCACAGGCAGGTTTCAGTAGTGAGAAATCGGTGCTAAAGAATCCAGACAGTGGATACGTAGAAAACCAAACTAAGAGTACTGGAACAATCTTACTTTAGGAACCGCTTATTGCGGGTAGGAAAGAAGGTGGTTAATGAGAATATTACGAGAGGAGGCAGGACTACCATGAAAACAGAACTTGATACAAGAGCGTTATTAAATGTAAAGGAAATGTGTGAGTACCTTGGTATTGGACAGACGAAAGCAAGAGAATTGCTTTCCAATCCGGCCAATGGTTTCACGGTAAGAATCGGTAACAGACTATATGCTCATAAGGGCAGATTAGACCACTGGTTACTGAATCAGATTCTTTCATAAATAAGAACACGGAGGAGTTTCAAAATGAGAATTCAATTTTTGAAACGGATTGATAATTGTAAGGTTTTATGGTAGAATAGGGACGATATTTGGAATCCTTCCTATTCTACACTTAGGAAGGAGGCATAAATGGGTAAATCCCTTAATGGTAAAGAATTAGGTAAAGGCTTATCACAGAGAAAGGATGGTCTTTATCAGGGAAGATTCGTGAATCGTTTTGGCAAGAAGCAGACGGTTTACGCAAAGACGCTGAATGAGGTAAGACAGAAGCTTAGAAACGAACAGTATGAGGATGAAAAGGCACTCAATGTTGTTGCGAAGGACGTAACGCTTGACGAATGGTATGAAATCTGGATGGATACCTGCAAGAAGAATTGCAGAGACTCCACCAAGGAGACATACGCAGGTCATTATCGCAGAATACAGAAGGCTCTGGGATGGAGAAAACTCACATCCTTGAATTTACTGATTATGCAGCAGGCGATTAACGAACTGGAAACAGACAATGAGCGTAAGAATTCGAAAAAGATACTGGTCGATATGCTGGAGAAAGCAATAGACTCTGATTTACTTATCAAAAATTCTGCTAAGCAGATCAATACTGTGATTTCTAAAGAGGTTAAGAAAGAACGTAGAGTATTAACGGTAGGTGAAACGGAGCTTTTTTTTAGCTATGCGAAGGACACATTCTACTACAATTTATATGTAGTGGCAATCGACACAGGAATGCGTATTGGTGAGTTGATGGGGCTTCAGTGGTCTGATGTAGACTTTGAAAAGAAGGTTGTACACGTCAGACGTTCCTTATGCTATTTCCGCAAGGATGGCAAATATGTCTTTGAATGGCATGATACCAAGACGCATAACAGCAAGCGAACCATTCCCTTAACAACAAGAGCTATGGAAGCTCTGAAAAAACAAAGAGTTCGCGGGCAGGAGATTCTGCTTAAGAACGCACAAACAGCACAGGACGAATACAAGAATCTGGTTTTCGTAACCAGAAACAATCGACCTACACAGCAGTTCATCGTACAGGAATGTATGGATGTAACAACGAGACGAATTCAGAAGGAACACCCGGAATTTGAGAGGTTCTCTCCTCATTGTTTCCGTCACACCTTTGCAACAAGGGCAATCGAGAACGGAATGCAGCCTAAGAGCGTGCAGAAGCTTCTCGGACATGGCTCCTTACAGCTGACAATGGATTTGTATTGTCACGTAACAGATGATACCTTGTTTGACGAGATGAGGAAGATGGAAGCGGTGTAAAGTGTGTAAAAAGTGTGTAGTAAAGCAATTTGAGACAATAATAAAGGCGTGAAAGCCTTATAAACAGGAGGTTTTAAGATAAAATGGAACAGTATAAGCAGGAATTTATAGACTTTATGGTGGAGAGTGACGTGCTGAAATTTGGTGATTTCACATTAAAGAGCGGCCGTAAATCACCATTTTTCATGAATGCGGGAGCATATGTGACAGGCTCACAGCTTAAGAGACTCGGAGAGTACTACGCAAAGGCTATCCATGCTAACTACGGAGATGACTTTGATGTATTATTCGGACCTGCATACAAGGGAATTCCGCTTGCAGTGGTAACAGCTATCGCATACCATGAGCTCTATGGCAAAGAGGTGCGCTACTGCTCAGACAGAAAAGAGGCAAAGGATCACGGTGCAGACAAGGGAGGCTTCCTTGGAAGCAAGCTTAAGGATGGCGACAGAGTAGTCATGATAGAGGATGTCACCACATCCGGCAAATCAATGGAGGAGACAGTTCCAAAGGTAAGAGGAGCTGCTGATGTCACAATCGTAGGCCTTATGGTGAGCCTTAACAGAATGGAAGTCGGACAGGGCGGCAAGGTAAGCGCGCTCGATGAGATTCATGAGAAGTACGGCTTTGAGGGCAAGTCAATCGTCACAATGGAAGAGGTCACAGAGTATCTCTACAACAGAGAGCATGATGGCAGAGTAGTCATTGATGACACAATCAAAGCAGCTATAGATGAGTACTATAAGCAGTACGGCTGCAAATAGGAGAATATAAATTGCTTGGCAGAAGAAAACGTAACAGGTATAAGTTTACGGAAAAGAAGCAATCTAAGAGGGGGATAGCTGCACTTGTTGTGGCTATCCTCATAGAGATTGTATATATAGTTTTTTTGAATGCGGCATTCAGAGGAGATGGCAATCTGTCTATGTACTATGGCAGTGCCGGTATACTGATGCTTGGCATATCTCTGGCAGATTTCGGGTTTGCCATCAGAAGCCTCTTTGATGAGGAATCATTCATGACATTTCCACGACTGGCAGTGTTTTTTTCACTCATAGCGGTAATCAGCTGGGGAGGAACGTATGTTGTCGGCTTTATAATTTAGCACATATTATATCAATAGTGCGATAAAACTGTCATGAATATTTGAATTAAAAATAGAAAGATTATAGGGATATATGAGTTATAAAGAGATTTATGAACTCTCCAATGAGCTTTACGCAGAGCGATTAGAGCTTGTGGAGGAGCGGATAGAACAGATCATCAGAGAGCCTGCGATAGAGCCGGCTTTTGCAGATTATTTCACAAGTGTGGCAAAGTGCATCAACACTATTAAAAACCATAGCGCAGATAAGGAATTTAACGATTTATTCTATTCACAGTTTGATAAAGAAAATTACGAGAAAAGCTATGCCAACCCGGCATATGCCGTAAAGGTGCTCGGAGATGAGTATGGTCAGCTTTTATCGGCTGTATATGCAAAAATTGCCGGAAGCATCACGCATATCTTTCAGGGAGATATAAAATATCTCTGCATTTATGCAGAGCTTATTGTAGAGCTATACAATTATTTTGAGAATGCCGATGAGCTGAGTCCTGATGAGATAAGGGGCTGTATATACTCGTTCATGCATGATTATGAGGAGCTTTTTGCAGAGGATGACAACAGAGCACTCCTTGACCCGGCTTATGATTACTATACAGAGCTTGTAAATGAGGCAGATTTGTCAAATGATGATTATCTGTATTCCTACGGACTGTATGTCGGAGAGAATGAGCGCGCCGGCAGAGCACATCTGGCTTCATTTTCAGATGAGGAGATACAGGCCATGGCAGATACCTATACAGAAGGATACCGCATTGGCTTTATTACCTGCAACAAGGATATCTCAAAGAAGTCGGTGGTTCAGGTGCTTTATCCGCTTGGCTTTGAGCGTATGATAAGAGCAGCATTAAAGAATTTTGAGAAAATGGGTATGAAGCCTGCCATGAGACCATTTTCCACATCGGTCAATAAGCAGTTTGACTATGACCACAAGGAGGATATGGCACTGTGGCTTGACAAGGCATATGTGGAGTATCGTCTTGAGTGCATGCACAATGCACTTGAGAGAATGAAGAATGTAGCATGCAAATGTGGAGGACCGGCTGTCATAGAGATATTTGGAGAGGAGCCGTTTGCTCCGGTTTCAAAGAAGGAGGCTGCGCACTTTAATGATGAGCAGCAGAAGCTTGCAGTCCATATGACAAGCGTGCGCTCACAGTATATGAACAGCTATATCCACAGCGAGGACAGAAGCTTTACGATTATTGCCTATCCGTGTGCTGCAATCGGACCTGATTATACGGAGATTTTTACAGAAACTGTAAAGATTAATACTCTTGATTATGCACTCTACAGAGATATGCAGCAAAAAATCATAGATGTGCTTGATACAGCAGACAGGGTGCATATCGTCGGAACTAACGGCAACAGGACAGACTTGTATGTCAAGATTCATGAGCTTAAGGAGCCTTCAAAGGAGACGGCTTTTGAAAACTGTGTGGCTGATGTAAATATCCCTGTCGGAGAGGTGTTTACTTCACCGGTGTTAGAGGGCACAAACGGTAAGCTGCATGTCAGTCAGGTATATCTCAATGAGCTTAATTTCCTTAATCTGGAAATCGACTTTAAGGATGGCATGATTGATAAATATACATGTACCAATTTTGAGAATGAGCAAGAAAACAAAAAGTATATATCTGACAATGTACTTTTCCATCATGACACACTGCCTATGGGTGAGTTTGCCATAGGCACCAATACGACAGCCTATCGTATGGCGAGAGTATACGATATCGCGGCAAAGATGCCTATTCTCATAGCAGAGAAGACAGGACCGCACTTTGCGGTGGGTGATACCTGCTACACATACGATGAGGACAATATGACATACAACCCTGACGGAAAAGCAATCATTGCCAGGGACAATTCAGTTTCCATCCGCAGGAAAGATGATATATCAAAGGCATATTTCAACTGCCACACGGATATCACAATACCATATGATGAGCTTGGAGCCATTACAGTTATTCGACACGATGGCTCAACATGTGATATAATAAAAAATGGCAGATTTGTGCTTGAGGGCGTAGAAGAGTTGAACAAACCGCTCGATACGCTTGATGCAGAAAGTAAATAATTGTTAGACATATAAGGAGGATAAAATGGCAAAAGTTGGAATAGTTATGGGCAGTGACTCAGATTTAAAGGTGATGAGTAAGGCAGCAGATATGCTTGAAGAGCTCGGCATAGAGTATGAGCTCACCATCATCTCGGCACATCGTGAGCCGGATGAGCTTATTGAGTGGACAAGAGGTGCTGAGGATAGAGATGTAAAGGTAATAATAGCAGGAGCGGGAATGGCGGCAGCCCTTCCGGGAATGTGTGCAGCGCTTTTTGCACTTCCTGTTATCGGAGTACCGCTTTCAGGAAAGAATCTGGATGGAATGGATGCAGTGTTCTCAATCATGCAGATGCCACCTGGAGTGCCTGTTGCCACAGTTGCAATTGACGGTGCAAAAAATGCAGCAATCCTTGCAGCAAAGATACTCGCAGCAGGTGATGATGCAATCCTTGAGAAAATCAAAAAGTATACAGCAGATATGAAGGCTCAGGTTGTAGCAAAGGATGCGAAACTGAAACAGGTTGGATATAAGCAGTATCTTGCTGAGAAATAGATTGTATTGTCATCTATAGGAGGGTTTTTATGGGTATATTGCAAAAGGCAGACAGATGTATGGATGAGGCAGCAGCCTTATTTGGCGAGAATAAGCTTTTTTTGGCAGAGAAGAAGGCACAGGAGACAGCCGGTCTTTATAAGAGCTGTGGCGCATATGAGCAGATGGCAAAGACTGTCAATTTTATGGGAGTCATATATGCATCCATTGGAGATGTAAGCATGTCGATTGACTGCTACTTAGAGGCTATGGATGTAGCTGTGGAGCAGGGCTCAACTGAGATAATCATGCTTGTAAACAATAATATCGGCTCACTTTATATGGAGCTTGGATTGTATGAAAAGGCTGTCAGATATTTCAACGAAGCACTGGAGCTGTGCAAGCCACCGCTGCATGGAGAGAGGGATAACTATTATCAGGAGCTTCTCATGCTTCATCTGAATCTGTGCATATCATACACGGGAATTAATGAGTTTGAAAAGGCAGAAAAGCATCTTTCTGACGCGATACTCTTTAATGAGATAGCTGGCAGCGCTAAAAACAGATTTCTGATAGACATGTCACAGGCACATATGCTATGGAAGATGGGAAATGAGGATGAGGTCAGAGATCATGTGGAAGAGCTGGTTGAGGGGGCGATAAACAATATCAATTCTGCCGATTATGTGCTTGAGATACTAAGCCTTTGCAATTTGTTTATGAATATGGGGGAGTTCGATGCATGGAAAAAGGTTATTGTGGAATATGAACGCTTTGCTACCGAAACAGAAAATCTGTTTTTCCAGAAGACCTGTGTCAAGATGTGGATGAAATATGAGAGCGCCATAGGTGATACAGAGGCGTACAACAAGCTGTGCGTATATTACGCAAATCTCCACTCTATGCAGGTGAAGGAGCAGATAAAACGCCTTGGTGATACAATCGACCTTAAGCTTCAGCTTCAGGAGACTGAGTATGAGCGCCGTAAGGCAGTCAGACTCAACTACACAGATATGCTTACCGGCATGGGCAATAAGTTCAAGATGCGAAACGATTTTGAAAAGCTTGTGAGCGAAAATCAGGATTCAGGTGGTGCAGGAATCACGTTTGGAGTAGTGGATATAGATTTCTTTAAGTCATTTAACAGAAACAGTGGCAGAGTCACCGGTGATGCAGTGCTAAAAGAAGTGTCATCCATAATAAATGAGAGCATCAGAGATAAGGGAATGGGGTATCATTTCTATGGTGATGAATTCTACATAATCCTGCAGGAAACGGATGAGGATATCATTAAAAATATAGCCGAGCATATAAGACTTGAGCTTGCCAAAAAACAGATACTTCATGAGAGTTCTAAGGTGGATGAGTATCTGACTGTATCACAGGCATATGTTATCGCCCCGGATGTAAAGGTGCCGGATGAGTTCTCTAGGCTTTTTAAGACGGTGGATGAAGTGCTCAATGATGTGAAGGAAAAGGGCAGAAATGCATATAAGATAGTCTGATGCTTTAAGCGTATAAGACAACTATAAAATGACACGCAGCGTAAAACGTTGCGTGTCATTTTTGATGGATCTCTATATACAGTTATAGTTATATTTGTACTTATACTTTTATATGGCTATATTGTCTCATTTATATTCCGGATATAACAATATCAGTGCCGGCCTTCTCATATATATCTGCTGTCTCAGGAGAGATACCGGAGTCGGTGATTACCATATTGATGTCATCAAGCGATGCATAGCTTGATATGGATGTGGTATCAAACTTGGTGTGGTCTACAAGAGCCACAGTTTTAGCGGAGGCCTTGATACACATGCGCTTCAAATCAGCCTCGTATATACTGAAATCAGTCAGTCCGTCTTCTACAGAGAAGCCTCTTGCTGACACGAACGCGATATCTGTGTGTATCTTTTTGAGTAAATCAGCGCCAAGCAGTCCTTCTATGGAAGCGGATGCACTGGTTACGATACCACCTGTCAGGATGACTGTGACACCGGGGATATCCTTTAGCTCTAAAGCCAGATTGATGCCATTGGTGATGACGGTCAGCTCTGTAAAGCCTGAAAGTTTCATGCCGAGAGTGTAGGCTGTGGAGCTGGCATCAAGGAAGATACACATATGGTCGCTCACGAGCTTTATCGCTTCGTTTGCAATCTCCTCTTTAGCTTCCTTGTTTTCCAGTGCGCGGTCATGGAACAGATAGGCCCTTGAGGTTAAATCAGTCATGTCATGGGTTTTATCCTTGTAGATAGCACCGCCGTGGGTCTTTGTCAGAAGCTTTTCCTTATCCATCTGGTTTAAATCTGTTCTTATTGTTGTGGTCGATACACCAAGCAGCTCGCTGAGCTCATTGGTGGTGGCCTTGCGGTTTTCTTTTAAATAATCGAGAATCTTTTGTTGTCTTTCTAATTGCAGCATAGATTTTCCTCTTCCTTTTGATTTCTGTTGTATTTTTGCGTACATATTTTTATCACAAAGCATTGCATAAATATATAATAACTCAAATAGGTAAATAAAGCCAGTGCTTTCGATTGCTTATGCTTTTTTTTATTTAAGACATTTAATTATATTTATTTTTACTTTTATTTACTTTTGCTATTGCATTTTTTTCTTTGAAGTGTTATATTTATATCAGCAAACAAAAGCAAACGCAAATCATATAAGACGGAGGTATTTTTAAATGAAGTTTTTCGTAGATACAGCAAATGTCGAGGACATTAAGAAAGCAAACGATATGGGAGTCATCTGTGGAGTTACAACAAACCCTTCACTCATCGCAAAAGAGGGCAGAGACTTCAACGAGGTAATTAAAGAAATCACATCTATCGTTGACGGACCGATAAGCGGAGAGGTAAAAGCCACAACAGTTGATGCAGAGGGCATGATAAAAGAAGGACGTGAGATCGCAGCTATTCATCCAAACATGGTAGTTAAGATTCCTATGACAGTTGAGGGACTTAAGGCTGTCAAGGTGCTTTCATCAGAGGGCATCAAGACAAACGTTACTCTTATTTTTTCAGCAAATCAGGCAATTCTTGCTGCAAATGCAGGTGCTACATATGTTTCACCTTTCCTTGGCAGACTTGATGATATCAGCCAGCCGGGCATTGAGCTGATCAGACAGATTTCAGAGATTTTTGATATCTATGGATATGATACAGAGATTATTGCAGCTTCAATCAGAAACCCGATTCATGTCACAGACTGTGCACTTGCAGGAGCTGATATCGCAACAATTCCTTACAAGGTTATCGAGCAGATGACAAAGCATCCACTTACAGATCAGGGAATCGAGAAGTTCCAGGCTGATTACAGAGCTGTATTTGGGGATTAGATATTATAAACCAAAGACAGGTATAAATATTTTATTTCATGTCATAGATTTAACAGGAGAACAAAATGAACAAATTAGAGCTTCAGATTACAGCAAATGAAGTCAGGAAGGGTATCGTCACGGCTGTGCATTCTGCAAAGGCGGGACATCCGGGCGGCTCACTTTCTGCAGCAGATATATTTACATATCTGTATTTTGAGGAGATGAACATTGATCCAAAGAATCCTAAAAAGCCGGATAGAGACCGTTTCGTACTTTCAAAGGGACACACGGCTCCGGGACTTTACTCTACACTTGCGCAGAGAGGCTATTTTCCGGTTGAGGATTTAAAAACACTCAGACATCTGGGATCATATCTGCAGGGACATCCTGACATGAAGCATATCCCGGGTGTGGATATGTCAAGCGGTTCGCTCGGACAGGGCATTTCTGCGGCGGTAGGAATGGCACTTTCTGCAAAGCTTACAAATGATGATTACAGAGTATATACACTTCTCGGCGATGGCGAGATTCAGGAGGGACAGGTCTGGGAGGCTGCCATGTTTGCGGGCTTCAGAAGGCTTGATAACCTTGTTGTTATAGTTGATAACAACGGACTTCAGATTGATGGACCAGTGGATCAGGTGTGCTCACCATATCCTATTGGTGAGAAATTCAAGGCATTCAATTTCCATGTGATTGATCTGAAGGATGGAAATGACATGGATCAGATTGCTGACGCATTTAAAGAGGCAAGAAATACAAAGGGTATGCCGACGGCAATTATAGCACATACCGTAAAGGGCAAGGGTGTTTCATTTATGGAAAATCAGGTCGGCTGGCATGGCAAGGCTCCTAATGATGAGGAGTATGCAGTTGCCATGGAGGATCTGAGAAAGGAAGGTGAAGCATTATGTCAGAAGTAAAGAAAATCGCCACACGTGTCAGCTACGGAAATGCACTTGTAGAGCTTGCAAAGGAGCACGATGACGTATATGTTCTTGATGCTGATCTTGCGGCTGCCACACAGACAGCCATCTTCAAAAAGGAATTTCCAGATCGTCACATAGACTGTGGTATCGCAGAGTGCAACATGATGGGCATTGCTGCAGGACTTGCGGCTACGGGAAAGGTGCCATTTGCCAGTTCATTTGCCATGTTTGCGGCAGGTCGTGCGTTTGAGCAGGTGAGAAACTCTATTGGATATCCTCATCTTAATGTAAAAATCGGTGCGACACACGCAGGTATTTCGGTAGGAGAGGATGGAGCCACCCACCAGTGCAACGAGGATATTGCACTCATGAGAGCAATTCCAGGCATGGTTGTAATAAACCCAAGTGATGATATAGAGGCAAGAGCCGCCGTAAAGGCAGCTTATGAGCATGAGGACCCTGTATACATGAGGTTTGGCCGTCTTGCAACACCGATAATAAATGACAATGCAGATTATAAATTTGAAATCGGAAAGGGTGTTACACTCCGTGAGGGCACGGATGTAGCTATCATAGCTACCGGTCTGTGCGTGGCAGAGTCACTTGCAGCGGCAGAAAAGCTTGCAGCAGATGGCGTAAATGCAAAGGTCATAAATATACACACTATCAAGCCTCTTGATGAGGAACTTGTTGTAGCTGCAGCAAAGGAATGCGGCAGGGTGGTTACCGTGGAGGAGCACTCTGTAATAGGAGGACTTGGAGCCGCGGTATGTGAGACACTTTCGCGTAAGGCTCCAACACCGGTAAAGACAATAGGCATACAGGACTGCTTTGGTGAGTCAGGTCCGGCTGTAGCTTTGCTTAAAAAATACGGACTTGATGCAGATGGCATTTATGCATCAGTGAAGGATTTTTTATAAGTATTTAAAATAGTTTGGTTTTATCATTTTTCATATTTTCCCTAATATAATAATAAACTAATAAAAGAAAGGACAGCCGGGATACGGTTGTCCTTTCTTCTATTTTGTATACATATAAAAACTTTGATGTTTTAATTAATGTAAAATAATTTGATAAGATTTAAAATATATTGTGTTATAGGTTTTTATCTGATATATTAAATCTATAAATGCTGGGCGACCTGTGTTTTCGTATAACTGATAAGGCAAAAAGAAAGGGGACATCACATGAAACTGATATGTAAGAAGTGTCTGCTTAGAGAAATGGCAGAGGCCGACGCAGCAATGATAAAAAAATATGTTGATGCGATAAAGGGCGAGGACAGAGTGCCGGAAAAAGAGTATGAGGCAAGGCTTGCAGTGTGCAAGGCGTGTGACAGGCTAAATGCCGGAACCTGTAATGCATGCGGCTGTTATGTGGAGCTTCGGGCGCTTACAGGCGTTTCGCACTGCCCTCATAAAAAGTGGTAGTACAAATAAAATAATAACAAAATGACTGCGGTTTTGATTTCCGCAGTCATTTTATTATTATTTAGTGTTTTTTTCAGTGTCAAGAGGTGCATAATTGATGGATACAACAATGTCCTGATCGTAGTTACCGAAGCTTTTTCCGAATATTGTGAGTCCACCGACATGGGCAGAATCCTCCTCGACAGCTATGCGGAAGCGTATGGTGCTTGTGTAGTCAAGCTTTAGCTCAGAGGTTGTGATATCTGATATCTTAAGACCGTCTATGAAGGTGCCTTTATGATTTATGACTAAAAGCTTAAGTAGACCGTATTGATTCCAGTTCTGAGGCCACCATTCAGGGGTGAACATTCCGCGTACATCTCCATAGTCACCGGGAGAGGTCCAGGTGCCGACCAGAGTGTCATTTATGTAAAAGCTTATATCACTTGGCCAGTCGTTGTCGGTGCCCGGAGCCTCAGAACTTATCTCGGCTGAGAGTGAAAGCTGGGTGATTTTCTGATTACGTGGAATGAGGTTTGGAATTACATATTCCACATAGCCCTTTGTGAACCACATAATGTCTGCATTGAAATGGTCAGGATGGTCAAAGTAACGCACGTCATCGAGCTCTCCTATCACAAATGAGGATGTAGCCAGGCCACAGGTTGGACAGATATTGTGAGATGAAAACTGCCCTACCTTGATGGATGTGTTGTATACGTTACTTAAGTCTATTGGTTTTTCAATTTCTACTAATATACGATCCTGAATCAGTGAACACAGCTTCTGGTTGCCGTGACCGGATGAATCGTTTGAGGCGGAGATAAGTCCACACTCCTCAAGCTTTTTTATATGTCCGGTTAAAGCTCCATTGCTGATGTTTAGCTCGTTTGCAATCTGATTCATGCTCATCTGGTTATTCTCGAGCAGAATTTTTAAAATCTGGATACGAATATCAGAGCCGAGAGCTTTAAACAGTTCGAGACCATCGTCTAATGATGTGATATGTATCATATATAGATTCTCCTAAAATATTTTATAAAATTAACAACGAGTTTTTGTGTGTAAATCATGTTTTAATTATAGGAATAAGCTCCTATGTTGTCAATATATTATTGTATAGTTTTAAGCTATATTGAAGCATGTTTTAAAATAATTTAAATATATTGTGCAATATGTATAACTTACATGCGTTTCAAAACGAAAATAAATAAAATTTTACAATAATTATATACATCATAAAGGAGATATAAGATGATTAATAAGTTAGTTGACAAAATCAAAAAAACAAATGCACCAGTAGTAGTTGGACTTGATCCAATGTTAAGCTATGTACCTGAACACATTCAAAAGAAAGCTTTTGATGAATTTGGTGAAACATTAGAGGGTGCAGCAGAAGCAATTTGGCAGTACAACAAGGGAATTATCGATACAACTTATGATTTAATCCCAGCTGTAAAACCACAGATTGCAATGTATGAGCAGTTTGGCATTCCGGGACTGCAGGCATACAAAAAGACCGTTGATTACTGTAAATCAAAAGATCTTGTAGTCATTGGTGATATCAAGCGTGGAGACATCGGATCCACATCGGCAGCGTATGCAGTTGGACATCTGGGACATGTTCAGGTAGGATCCAAGAAATATGCAGGATTTGATGAGGATTTTGCAACAGTTAATCCATATCTGGGTTCGGATGGAGTGAAGCCATTTATCGAAGTCTGCAAAGAAGAAAATAAAGGTCTGTTTATTCTTGTAAAGACATCCAATCCTTCCAGCGGCGAATTCCAGGATCGTATCATTGACGGACGTCCACTGTATGAATGGGTTGGAGAGAAAGTTGCCGAGTGGGGCGCAGATCATATGGGCAAAGAAATATAGCTATATCGGAGCTGTAGTTGGTGCAACTTATCCGGAAATGGGAAAAGTACTTCGCAAGCTTATGCCAAAAACATTTATTCTGGTACCTGGATACGGCGCACAGGGTGGAAAAGGCTCTGATCTGGTGCATTTCTTCAATGAAGATGGTCTTGGTGCAATTGTAAACTCATCCAGAGGAATCATTGCAGCATACAAACAGGAAGCATATGCGGAATTTGGAGAACTGAATTATGCAGATGCTTCTCGTAAGGCAGTGGAAGTGATGATCGAAGATATCAGTGGAGCCCTTAAGAATCGCTAATGAGGGCAGGAGGAGACAGATGAGTACAAAAACAAAAGAGACTTTGACTGTTATCAGTCAGGAAGAAATCGGCAAGAGATATTTACAGTCTCTGGCTTCAGACTGATCAGATGGCACAGAATGCGCGTCCGGGGCAGTTCCTTTCTTTATACACAGGAGATGGAAGTAAACTTCTTCCGAGACCGATCAGCATCTGTGAGATTGATAAGAAGACAGCAAATCAGACTGGTGTATCGCGTGACTGGGAAAAATACCGGAACAGAAGGATTTTCCAGACTGAAACCAGGAGAAAGATTGATGGCACTGGGACCTCTTGGAAATGGCTTTTCCATTGGAAGAAGCAGAAGGGAAAAAGTATTTCTGATTGGTGGCGGTATCGGAATTCCACCGATGCTTGAGACTGCAAACAGCTAAAGCTGAAAAACAGCAGTTCTTGGATATAGGGATGAATTTGTTCCTGAATGATGAATTTTACAAGATATGCAGATGTTTATGTTGCTACAGAAGATGGAAGCGCAGGGACAAAAGGCATGTATTAAATGCGATTTGTGAAAGGGGACTTGAGGCAGAGGTTATTTTTGCCTGTGGTCCAACGCCGATGCTTCGTGCACTGAAAGAGTATGCAGCAGAGAAGAATATCACATGCTGGATTTCCATGGAGGAAAGAATGGCGTGTGGAATCGGAGCATGTCTTGGATGTGTCTGCAAATCAAAAGAGATTGATGCGCATTCTCTGGTGCATAACAAACGTGTTTGTAAAGATGGACCGGTATTCTTGAGCACGGAGGTGGAGTTATGATCAATACAAAAGTAACTCTTGCTGGAGTTGAATTAAAAAAATCCTGTCATGACTGCTTCCGGTACGTTTG
>ENA-OQBV01000815-OQBV01000815.1-human-gut-metagenome-genome-assembly--contig:-NODE-815-length-17120-cov-2.638439_pt1 | contig 17120 bp, 22 predicted proteins | sample MGYA00242750_ERZ504559 | MGnify/ENA primary metagenome ERZ504559 (study PRJEB26092, sample SAMD00036230) | human gut metagenome | host: Homo sapiens | study: EMG produced TPA metagenomics assembly of... | reverse complement strand
AAAAATCGATACCTCTCTTTCTCATTCTGTAAATCCATTTTCCACATATCACCATACATCCGCTTCACCAGATTCCAGTCCCGTCTCAGAATTGCTTCCAGTTTTTCCAATCTGTCATCTCTCACTAAAATACAGATTTCCACATTGTTCTCCATGCGCTCCATCAGCCTGTAGAAGTAGGCATATTCTGTTGGTTCCATTTTGCGTGCAAAATCTGCCAACTCTTCCAGTGCATCTTTCAGTGGCTCCAGATTTTTCTTCATCCTTCGTCCCCTCCTGGTCTGTATGAAAACGCCACTTTCACTATCATTAAGTATACCATACTTCCGTATGGAATCTTTTCTGCGTTTTCCATTTTCCCGATCTTTTTCGACACGTTTTGTTACTATCAGTTTCCGATCAAAAGATTCCTTTCTGCAACCTGTTTCTCTGGACTTTCCCGGAGCACAAGTATACAATAGAAATCAAAGTATTTTATTTCAGGAGGTATTGAATATGAATGCAATCATAGAAAATCTGCTTACTCGCAGAAGTACCCGCGCATTTTTACAAAAAGAAATTCCGGATAACGAATTAAACGAGATCCTGCAGGCTGCCATCTATGCCCCAAGCGGTATGGGCAAGCAGACCTGGAAGTTTACGGTTCTCTGCAATCAGGAAAAAATCCAGCAAGCTGGCAGAACTCATCGGACGAAAACTTGGACGAAAGGGCTATGATATGTACCGTCCGCAGGTTCTTATCATCCCTTCCAACCAAAAAGAAAATCCACACGGTATGGAAGACAATGCATGTGCCCTGGAAAACATCTTTCTGGCTGCACATTCCTTCGGAATCGGTTCTGTCTGGATCAATCAGCTCCGCACACTCTGTGATGATCCTGAAGTCCGTGCTCTGCTTGATGAGTTTGAAATTCCTTCCGATCATGTCGTGTACGGAATGGCTGCTCTGGGATATCCGGCAGACGCGCCCAAAAAGGAAATCCACAAAATCGGAGAGATCCGGATTATCAAATAAAACAGACAGGAGATTCTACAGATGAGATTTATTATCCAGAGAGTATCAGAAGCTTCCGTAACTGTCGAAGATCAGACCATCGGAAAAATCCAGAAAGGATTTCTGGTATTGATCGGAGTTTCTGATTCAGACACACAGGAAACTGCTGACAAACTGATCAAAAAAATGATCGGACTGCGCATTTTCGAGGATGAAAACGGAAAGACCAACCTTTCTCTTGCAGATGTAAACGGGAGCCTTCTTCTGGTTTCTCAGTTCACACTGTATGCCAACTGCAAAAAGGGCAACCGTCCAAGCTTTATCGAAGCAGGTGCTCCTGATAAAGCCAATGCCCTCTATGAATATATCATCACAAAATGCCGCCAGTCTGTTTCCTGCGTGGAAACCGGCGAATTTGGTGCAGATATGAAGGTTGCACTTGTTAATGACGGACCATTTACGATTATTTTAGATTCTGAAACATTATAAATGATTCTCGCGGACACGTATCTCCCAACGATGCGTGTCTTTTTTCTGCTTGCCGCAGCACACCTCAAATGCCCAGTTCGAATGATACGGCATGAGATATACCCGGAAAATAATACAGTGCGGCTCTTCCAGATCTTCACTGAAATGCACCTTTTGAAATGTATTTTCATCCATCATTTTCAACAACTTTTCTGCAAACTGCTCTCTGTTTTCTATCGTCCATCTGTTCGCATTCACCTCTACCCAAAGCCTGTACTCTCCATCTGTATGAGTGCCTGTAGTAGACCGCACGTCCGGTTTCTGCTGGAAAAGGAACCACCCCGTGGCTGCCAGAACTCCTATGATTATGATATACTTGAAATCTCTTTTCTTTTTCACGTTCATTCTCCATTATAATTTTTATACAGGTGTATATTTCTACATCTATATTATATTGCACCTTATATTTTTATACAACTGCACATATACTTTAGGAAAGGCAGGTGTAGATATGAATAAGATAATCATTGATTTGGACGTAGTAATGAAAGAAAAAGGAATCAGCAAAAATTCCGTCTGCAAAAACTGCAATTTACAACGAACCCAATTAAACAACTACTGTAAGAATAAGATATCCAGAATTGATCTGAAAATTCTCGCCAGACTGTGCGAATATTTAAAATGCGATTTAACTGATATTTTAAAGCTGGTAGAAGAAGAGGAAGAAAATTCATAAAAATTGCGGCAGTATCTGTCTGATCAGAGATATTGCCGCAGTTTTATTTCTTTTTAATTTTTCATTTCTTTTTTATAGAACTATCACAGTTTACTCACACTTTTCGCCTATATTATATGCATACAAAGCAAAAAGCTTTTTCATATATACTTTTCCCCCTTTTTTCAGCCGGCGATGGTATCCCGGCTTTTTCTTTTTGTATAAACAGGCAAAAATTTCTGTTTTCACAAAAACAGCGTGCCGCCAAAGAATGTCTGGAACTCTTTGACGGCACGCTATTTTCATCAAGCTGCCAAGGGGACTTGAACCCCCGACCTCCGCCTTACCAAGGCGACGCGCTACCGACTGCGCCATAGCAGCTTATGTGATAAACACAACACTAATATTATACATCAATTAGGTAAGCTCTGTCAATATTTTTTATATAATTTGATAAATTTTCACCTTTTATTCCATCTTCATGAATCCACCATGCCTAATAGAATCAAGCATTGCTTCATAAAATTCATCTTCTTTTTATCTCAATTCATTTTTCAGCCAATTTCTGTGCCTTGCTCTTAATCCTCTGCAGAGCATTATCCACCGCCTTGGGGCTTTTTCCGAGAAGCTCTGCGATTTTCCTGTAATCCGTTCCCATCAGGTGCAATTCCAGCACATGATTCTCCAGCGTACTTAAATTCTCCTTCAGCCGTTCTGAAAAAATCTCGGTAAACTCTTTTCCAAAATACAATGCTTCCGGATTATTTTCCTCCTGTGGTTCAATGGTATCGATCAGAGGAACCTTCTTTCCCTCCTCCACGGATTCTTCGTACAATGAAACATACGAATTCAGCGGAAGGTGCTTCTTTCTCTGAGATGCCTCGATCGCACTGTACATCTGCCTTGAGACACACAGTTCGGCAAAGCTTGCAAAGGATGTTCCCTGCCTGGTCTCATAATCACGGATTGCTTTAAAAAGCCCGATCATCCCTTCCTGGATGAGATCTTCATTCTCTCCGCCGAGAAGAAACATGGCTCTTGCTTTCTTTCGAACCATGGGCTTGTATTTATTCATGATAAAATCTGTGATCGCAGAGTCCCCGCCGCGCAGCTCTTCGATCAAATTTTCATCTGTCAGCATTTCATACCGGTTTCTCTGCATCATTTCCTCCATTTTATCCTTACATCGTTCTCTGACGTACAATCTCGTAAGCAAGTACTCCTGCCGCAACCGATGCATTCAGAGAATCAATCTCACCTTTCATCGGAATGCTGGCAACAAAGTCACACTTTTTCTTTCACCAGACGTCCCACGCCTTCCCCTTCATTTCCGATCACCAGACCAATCGGTCCTTTCAGGTTCAAACGATACATGGATTCTCCGCCCATATCCGCACACACGAACCAGAGCCCTTTTTCTTTCAATTCTTCCATTGTCTTTGCCAGGTTTGTGACTTTTGCGACCGGAGTATAGTTTAAGGCTCCTGCAGAAGTTTTTGCCACGGTCGCAGTCAGTCCCACTGCTCTTCTCTTCGGAATGATCACGCCGTGTGCCCCTGCCAGATTTGCAGTTCGAATGATCGCACCCAGATTGTGAGGATCTTCGATATTATCAAGCAGAATCAAAAACGGATCTTCCCCTCGTTCTTCTGCCAGTTTTAACATATCCTCCACTTCCGAATATTCATAGGCAGCCGCATATGCGATTACACCCTGATGCTTTCCGGTCACGGAAATCTGTGAAAGTCGCTCTTTTCCCACAAAATTGATGATCGTATCATGCTTTTTCGCTTCTCTTACAATGGTGCGCACCGGTCCGTCCTGACATCCGTCCAGCACAAATACTTTATCGATCGGCTTTCCCGAACGAAACGCTTCGAGCACTGCATTTCTCCCCTCAATCACAAGGGTATGCTCTGTATTATCAAATTCTTTCCTATTTTCCTGCATCTTCTTCTCCCTGATTTTCTTTCAGACTTTCCAGTCCGATTTTTATAAGCGTCAGTAACCTCTCATATTGCTTTTTCAAATACAAATATCCGACCAGTGCCTCAAATCCCGTTGCTCTTCGATAATCTGTAATAGACTGGTTTTTAGCAGGGGATATGGATTTTGCATTCCGCCCTCTTTTATAGACAGCATGTTCTTCTTCTGTCAGATGTTCCTGCATGGCACGCATCATAAATGACTGCGCAGATGCCTGCACATACCCGCTGGTCTCTCTGTGAAGCTTCTGAACCTGACGGTTTCCCTGATTGATCACCATGCTCTTGATGATCAGATCATATACACAATCTCCAATATAAGCCAGCACAAGCGGAGAATATGCAGATACATCCACCGGATCAAACTGCAGCATCTCTTCCATCAGATCTCTGAATTCAAAATTTACGCTCTTTTCCATTTTACCCCTTCTCTTGTATCTTCCAGAATGATTCCTTTTACAAGCAGCTCATCACGGATTTCATCTGCCCTGGCAAAATTTCTTTCTTTTCTTGCAGCCTGACGCTCTGCGATCAGCGCCTCGATATCGTCTGCCAGCATCTCCTGCTCTTTTTCTACGATAATTCCAAGTACATCTGTCAATGCGACAAGCTGGCTCAACAGGTTTTGCAGATATTCTTTAGAGCTTTCCCCGTCTGTATTTGTGTTGATAAATTTCACCAGGTCAAACACTGCCGCGATTGCATCTGCTGTATTGAAATCATCATCCATGGCTTTTTCAAATTTCTGGGTAAATTCCTGACTTTTTACAATCTTTTCCTGCTCTTTTTCTGTCATATTCTCTGTTTTTGCGCCTTCGAGCAGGAATTTCAAATGTTCTGCTGCTGTCACGATACGCTCCAGACCGTTCTTTGCTGCCTCCATCAATTCTGCACTGAAGTTCAGCGGACTTCTGTAGTGCGCACTCAGCATAAAGAAACGCAGTACCTGAAGATCATACTTTTCTCCGATCTCACGTACAGTAAAGAAGTTCCCAAGAGATTTGGACATTTTGCGGTTATCAATATTCAAAAAGCCGTTGTGCAGCCAGTATTTGGAAAAATCTTTTCCGTTGGCAGCCTCACTCTGTGCAATCTCATTTTCGTGATGCGGGAAGATCAAATCCTCTCCACCGGCATGAATGTCAATCTGCTCTCCCAAATACTTTTTGGACATTTCCGAGCACTCGATGTGCCATCCAGGACGCCCTTCACTCCATGGTGACTCCCATGCAGGTTCTCCCTCTTTTTTCGGTTTCCAGAGTACAAAGTCCAGAGAATCCTCTTTTTCATCTTCTCCCGTCACAAGAAGGGAACGTCCGCCGGACTGCAGATCGTCCAGATTTTTATGTGACAGCTTTCCATACCCTTCAAATTTTCTGGTACGGTAATAAACTGTTCCATTCTTTTCATAAGCATAGCCCTTGTCGATCAGCGTCTGGATCATATCGATCATGCCGCCGATTTCTTCTGTTGCCAGCGGATTTTTGGTGGCAGGCTTGACATTCATCCCTTCCATATCTTTTTTACATTCTTCAATATAGCGTTTGGAAATCTCTTCTGCTGTCACACCTTCCTCGTTGGCTTTTTTGATGATCTTATCATCTACGTCTGTAAAGTTGGATACAAAATTCACATCGTATCCTTTATATTCAAAATATCTTCTGACCGTATCAAACACGATCATCGGTCTTGCATTTCCGATATGGATGAAGTTGTAAACAGTAGGTCCGCAGACATACATCTTTACTTTTCCTTCTTCCAATGGAACGAACTCTTCCTTTGTTTTTGACATTGTATTATACAGTTTCATCTTTTTTCTCCTCTCCCGTCTGTTCTGTTTTACATTGTTTCATACATCTCATTTTCTGTACCATCTCCGTCAGCTGATTATGAAGCTCTCTGCTCTCTTTCTGAAGTTCTCTGATATCACTGAGCACAGGATCCGGAAGGTTTATCTGATCCATTTCACTTCGAAGCACCTTTTTGTCATCTCTCTTTACGATTCTTCCCGGAACTCCCACTACGGTACAGTTCGGCGGCACCTCTTCCAGCACAACCGAGCCGGCTCCGATTTTTGAATTCTCTCCGATTGTAAAAGAACCCAATATTTTTGCGCCTGCACTGACCATGACATTATCCTCCAATGTAGGATGCCGCTTTCCCTGCTCTTTCCCGGTACCGCCAAGAGTCACCCCCTGATACAAAGTCACGTTATCTCCGATCACTGTGGTCTCACCGATAATCACTCCGCTTCCGTGATCAATAAACAGCCCTTTCCCGATCTGTGCGCCCGGATGGATCTCGATTCCCGTTTTTCTGGCTGCACGCTGGGAAATCCATCTGGCCAGAAAATAATGCTTTTTCAGATATAATTTATGCGCTACCCGATATCGCAAGATCACCTTAAAACTGGGATATAACAGCACTTCCATACTCGATTTGATCGCCGGGTCACGTTCTTTCACCACCCGGATTTCTTCCCGGATATAAGACAGCATTCCCATATGACATCCTCCTGACTTTTCTGCCATTTTAAAACAAAAAAACTTCATCTCTACAACTTAGAGACGAAGTTCTTCCGCGGTTCCACTCTATTAAAAGAATCTGGTTCTTTCACTCATTGCACGTAACGTATGCGACACGTACCCTGCTACTGACATTCTTTGTGTGTTCGCAGAATCAGCTCCCGAATGCACTTCTTTGGCCGCTTTCCCGGAATTGCTTTCAGCCGGTGACAATTCCTCTCTGTGAGCGTATGACCAGATACTCTTTTCGTTCTAAGCCTTTGCTTTTATTTCTTAGTCCAGATTATATCTTATGCAAAATTTTCTGTTTTGTCAACTTCTTTCACACAATCTCATTCAAGAATACCGGAGAGAGCGGTGAAATTTTCTCCAGCTCACACTCCAGCTCTCTGCCAAGACATACGTCCGGATCCTTTCTTAGATCCGCCGCACTTCGATAGCCAAATACAAGTTCCGTAAGCGCACCGATTGTCAGCACTCCCTGAGAATCCTCTGTCTCTGTGACCTGTATCCTGCCATCTTCCTGACTGCACAGCTTCCAGATCCTGCTGTTTCCAGTCAAGATCGGATCAATGACCGCAAAGGAACAAGAAAGACTTTCTCCCTCTTTGACCGTAAGCACTGATAACAAGGTCTCAAGATGCAGAATCCGTACCATGATCATCGGTTTCCTCTCCACAGACCTTGCACAAGGCTCCAACACTTCCGGACACGCCAGTACTTTGACCGGCTTCTCACTCAAACCGGATATGGAATCCCAAATACAGTCTCATATCCCGGAAGGATCAGCGGTTCTAAAACTTCGCAGGTTTCCTCTTTTGCATAGCAGTAGATCCCCACCAGCTTTCCGTCTTTTTTCAGCCATTCGGATTCCGCCTGTTTTCACTCTGCTTGCTCCATACGCGTGTCTGATAGTAATGCGCGTCTCTCACTGCTATACCCGACGCCGTTCCAAACGAGCCGCTCCTTTGCAAACGCAGCCAGTTCTTCTGCCTGAAACATTGTGCATCTTCCTCTTCGATCAATTCTGTCTCTGCCTTTTTTTCAAACACCGCCTGCCTCTGGCTGTATACAAACCTAAAATCATATGGAGTATAGATTGCCTCTGCTGCCGGCATCAAAAATGTAAACGGCTCTTTTTTCCCATACATCTCCTGCATCGCTTTTCGCAGAAGACTGCTCATATAACCCCGGCTTCTGTATTGTGCTCTTGTGGCCACTGCAATAATATAACGGCATAAAAACGGATGCTCTGCCACCTGAAGCTGATAAGGATTCAGCTGGAGCATGGACTGGATCTCTCCGTCTTCTTCAATCACCCAGATTTCATTCTCTTTTGTCTTGATAAAATAGTAATAATCCAGAAATGCCCTGGTATCGTCTGAAAACACTTCCTCCCACAGCTTCCGGGTCTTTTGGTGCTCCTGTTCTTCCAGTCTTCGAAGTTCCATCCTCGTTCTCCCATCTATGCTTTTTTGCACCCCTGACAGCCGGCACATCCACCTGTCTGCGCTGTCACATCCACACTGCTGTAATTCATCACTTTTTCCAGCATACAGATTGCCTGAGAGGAAATCCCCTCTCCGCTTCCGGTAAATCCAAGTCCCTCTTCTGTCGTTGCCTTGACATTAATCTGATCCGACTCAATTTTTAATGCTTTTGCAATATTTTCGCGCATTGTATCAATATAAGGACGCATCTTTGGTCTCTGTGCAATGATCGTTGCATCAATATTTTCAATCAGAAACTGATGTTCTTCTAAGAGATCGGCAACATGCTCCAACAGTCTGATGCTGGAAATCCCTTTATACGCAGGATCTGTATCCGGAAAATGCTTCCCGATATCTCCCAGTGCAGCCGCCCCCAGAAGCGCATCCATGATCGCATGGAGCAGCACATCCGCATCAGAATGTCCGAGCAGTCCTTTTTCATTGGGAATCTCTACACCGCCAAGGATCAGTTTTCTTCCTTCTACTAATTTATGCACATCATATCCCATTCCAATTCTCATATTTATCTGCTCCTTTCTATTTCTGACTGCTTTTCTTTTCTATTGGCTGTCCGATTGTTCTTCTGTATCAATCGGAGCTTCTTTCTCTTCTTTTTCTTCCTGTTCCGGCATTTCCTGCTTGAACTGAATATCCGGAATCTCTCTTCGTGTTTCCTGTGAAGTTTCCATTGAATCCTCTTTCTCCACAATCTGAAGATCATCCTCCTGAGATTTTTCTCCTCCCCTGCTCATCTTCCATACGCTGCTGATCGCAGCACCTGCATATACAACCCCCACTCCAATAAACAAAACTGCGGCACATATCATCAGCGCCAGATTGTTCGGCTGCTCCCTGGTCACCTGGGAAATGATCTGAACCCCAAGAAATACCAGATACAATCCCGCCACGATCCGCAATACCATCCATGACTTTTTATTCATCTTCTTCCTCCTTGTAAGCCGTATATTCCGGCTTTCTTTTTCATTCTCTGATTGTAACAAAAAAGAAGCCCTCATTCAAGGACTTCTTTTTCAGTAGCGGAAAACTGGATTTGAACCAGCGACACCACGGGTATGAACCGTGTGCTCTAGCCAACTGAGCTATTCCGCCATCTTTCATGGTATGGGGCCTACAGGGCTCGAACCTGTGACCCTCTGCTTGTAAGGCAGATGCTCTCCCAGCTGAGCTAAGACCCCATATCCGTCGGATACGTTTCCCGCAACCGACTTCGTTAGTATACTACCTGTACCAGGGAATGTCAACCCTTTTTTCACATTTTTTGCAATTTTTCAAATTGTTGCAACAAATTCTGCATTTATAGTGCCCAGCTGCCGTCTATAAAGACTGGAATTTCTTTTCCATCCTCTGTAATTCCTGTAATCTTCATATCTTTTGTACCAATCATAAAGTCCACATGATTGATGGAATGATTTCCGCCGATCTGATGCAATTCTTCTTCATTCATCTTCTCTCCATCCTGAACGGTTGTCGGATAACACTCTCCCAATGCAAGATGACAGGATGCATTCTCATCAAACAAAGTATTATAGAACAGGATCCCCATCTCAGAAATCGGAGAAGCGTACGGCACCAGCGCTACTTCTCCAAGACTTTTGGAACCTTCATCTGTATCCAGCAACTGTTTTAATGCATCGTATCCTTCTCTGGCGTCAAAATCCACAACTTTTCCTTCATGGAACGTCAGACTGAAGTCTTTGATCAGATTCCCTCGATAACTCAGCGGCCGGGAGCTTACGACCTTTCCTTCTGCCTTTCTGTAATCCGGCATTGTAAATACTTCTTCTGTCGGCATATTCGCAATAAAACGCACTCCCGATCCGGATTCCTCGGAACCGCCTTCCCAGATATGGTTTTTCACAAGTCCTACTCTGAAATCCGTTCCGGCCTCATTCTCATAATGCAGCTCTGTAAACTGATACTTGTTCAAATCTCACATTTTTCGGAAAGCAGCGCATCATGCTCTCTCCATGCCTGAACTGCATCTCCATCTTGAATCCTTACTGCGCAAAAGATTGCTTTCCCACAGACTTTCCATGGCTTGTGCTTCGCTTTTTTCCGGAAACACTTGCTTTGCCCATTCTTTTCCCGGAACAGCTGCCACTACCCACTGCACCTGGCTTGACACCATCCGTTTGTAATATGGCTCCATCGCCTTGTCATTCGCTTTTGCAGCTGCCATCTGTTTTTCCCTGTCCACGCCTTTAAAAGCATTCGGATTCTCTGCTGTGATCGCAATAAATGCCGCTCCATTTTCTGCATAACTGTTCATGGAATCTGCGCGCCACTTCGGAACATTTTCAAACACCTCCATCGGTGCATACTCGTATCTTAAGCGTGCAACTTCATCATCACCCCAGTGTACGATCACTTCTTTTGCTCCTGCCTCATATCCGGCCTTTACGATCATCCGGCCAAACTCCCAGCATTCTGCGGGGCAGCGCAGGACCAGTTCCTGTCCTTTCTGGATGGCCGCGCCATTTTCTACGATCAATCTTGCATATTCCTGCTGTTTTTCCTGAAAATTCATCTCTATCTCACACTCTCCTTATTTCTGACATTCAATTTACTTCACTAGTATATCAGCTTTTCTGCCAAAAATATACCCTACCGGCTCAACAATTTTTGATAAGTCAGATCGATCAGAAACGCGCCCAGAGGAGCTGTAATAAGAATCGACACAACTGCCACTGTCAGAACGATATTCCCACAGGAAAGCCCCATGGCAAGCGGAATCCCTCCAATGGCCGCCTGAACAGTCGCTTTCGGCATATATGCGATCATGCAGAATGTCCGCTCCTTCCTGTTTAAACCGGTTTTTAAAAGACAGAAAAATACTCCCACCATCCGGAATGCAAGCACGCCAAAAATCAAAATAACAGCCGCAAATCCTGCAGACAGCGCATATTTAATATTCACTGTGGCTCCCACAAGAACAAATAGCATAATTTCTGAAACAACCCATAGTTTGTTGAATTTAACAGACAAACGTTCTGCAACTCTTTTCCGCTTTTTCTGGAGCGTGATCCCGACTGCCATCACAGCGATCAATGAAGCAAACGGGATCACATCCGCAAGCTGATCCTCCAATGTGACCAGAATGAACGAAACACACAGAAAGATCATCACCTTGGCCGTATCCCGGATATGTACCTTTTCAAAAAACTTTGCCATCAGATATCCGACAGTCATCCCGACAACAATCCCCAATCCAATGGAAACCGGAATATTCACAAAGCTTTTTACAGATATCGCATTTCCCTGTGCAAGACCGGTGAACGCTGTAAATAAGACGATTACAAAAACATCATCCACAGAAGCACCCGCAAGGATCAATTGAGGAATACTTTTTCCTGTCCCGTAATTTTCTTCCATAAGCTTCAGCATTTTCGGAACGATTACGGCAGGCGAGACTGCTCCTACAACAGTCCCCATAATGGCTGCATCCAAAATTGAAACACCGAGCAGCCTCGGTGCCAGCAGAATCATCCCCAGAATTTCAAAACAGGCCGGAACAAAACACATCAGAATTGCCGGTCTCCCTACTTTTTTCAAGTCTTCCAGATTCAGTGAAAGCCCTGCTCTTGCCAGAATAATGATCAATGCAATCTTTCGAAGCTCAGACGAAATATTCAAAATGGAAACATCGATCAGATTCAAAGCATATGGCCCCAATACGATCCCTGTCACCAACATTCCTAAAAGCCCCGGAAGATGCACTTTTTTACAAAGCCATCCCATCATCATGCCAAGCAACAGTATACACGCAATACTCATCAACATTTTTCTTTCTCCCTTATTCCTTTTTTCTTTTTATCCAAAACTCTGGAGCCAAAAAAAACAAAAGAGATCTGAAATTCAGACCTCTCTCTTCGTAGCGGAAACTGGATTTGAACCAGCGACACCACGGGTATGAACCGTGTGCTCTAGCCAACTGAGCTATTCCGCCATATTCACTTAAATCTATGGGGCCTACAGGGCTCGAACCTGTGACCCTCTGCTTGTAAGGCAGATGCTCTCCCAGCTGAGCTAAGACCCCATAATTTGAAGCTGCTATTTTCTCAACCACAACTTGCTTGATTATTATACTATTGACTTTTTAGATTGTCAATACTATTTTTCTACTTTTTCCACATTTTTATTTTATTGCTTTTGTTTAATTCTGGAAATATGTACAATCAAATAAACCCTTTCCTCTTCTGTAATTTCTTTCTGGAGCAAATTCCGAATATATTTTCGAATTTGCTCCACACATCCTGCAGCCTTTTTCTCCTGCTGTACTACTGAATGATAAATCCATGCATCCGCATTCTCTAACATCTTATCTTCCAAAAGCCGTTGCAAAAAAAATTGCATATGGATTACGAACCTGGAGTAATTGATACTTTCTTCATCAATTTCCCACTGATAATACAGTTGAACAATCTGAAACAAATCTTTCAGCATTTTTACCATAAGCATTCCGTTCTGCATTCCTATTTTATTCTCTGTCGCATCAATCTGCGCATTTACTATGTGAAATGCAATATTCCCAGCTTCCTCCTCAGGAAGATTGACATTTAACTCCTGATTAAGATAAGAAAGAACCTCACTCCCCAACAGATACTCTTTCGGATAAAATTTCTGAATTTCCCAAAGCATCCTGTTTTGTAAAACGATTCCTTTTTTATACCTCTCCAGAGCATAGATCAGATGATCAGACAACGTCACAAAAATTTGCTCATTTAATCTGGAAGCCATTTTACACGTTACCATCTGTACTGCATCTTGGATTACTTCTGCATAACTTGCAGGCACATCCTGAAGCAGCCTTATATAATCCTGTGTATTTTTTTCATCTTTCAGCATATAGATTTTTTCCACATCTGTTTCACGGAGACGTTCTCCTACTTTATAAGAAAACCGCAGTCCCTTCCCCATTGCGATCTGCTCCTTCCCATTCTCACTCTCCACTAAAAGAAGATTATTATTCAGTACTTTCTTTATGATCATCGCCTATACCCTCAGCTTTTTATTTTATAAATTCTGTCCGTTTTCTAAAATCACATTTGCATACCAGTAAAAACTATCTTTTCGAAAACGTTTCAATTCTTTCAAATCAAACTCTTCCCGATCCACATAAATAAATCCATACCGTTTACGATATCCCTGATGTGTACTTACCACATCAATAGCCGCCCATGGACAATATCCCAATATCTGTACTCCATCTGTGATCGCAAGACGCATCTGCTGTAAATGCTCCCGAATAAACTGAATCCTGTACGCATCATGTATTTTTCCATCAGCTTCCAGAATATCCGGTGCTCCAATTCCGTTTTCTGTCACTAAAATCGGAAGATGGTATCTCTCATATACTTTTCTTAAAGTATACCTAAAACCAACCGGATCTACAACCCATCCGTACTGTGTTTTTCCCACATACGGATTTTCCCCCGGACGATATACCCCCGGTTCTCCCAACATAATCTGCTGATCACCTGCCCTGGCTGCCACATCCGATGCATCACCTCTGCTTGCTGCGATCGTGGCTGTAGAATAATAATTCATCGCAATAAAATCTGGTTTCGCATCTTTAAGGCATTCTATATCTCCTGGTTGCAACTCAGGTGCAATTCCTCTGTCCTTCATATATTCCCACGCCAAAGGATGATAACTTCCAAATACCGGAACATCCGCAAAATTCCAACAACGTAACACCTCCCAGTTATGTGCTGCAATCGCATCTTCCGGTCGGCTGCTTTCCTGATACATTGCTGTCAAATTCAACGCCGGACCAATTTTCCCGCCGGATACCATTTGATGGAACAACTTCATAACCTTCGCCTGCGCCAACATCATATGATGATTCTGTTGATAAAGTTCCTTTTTTGTTGGCAGTTTTCGCCCTTTAGGAAGTCCAATTGCCCCCGGATGCAAAATCATGGTGTTCTGCTCGTTGATTGTCAGCCAGTAAATTACTTCTTCCCCAAAATTCTGAAACAGAACTTCCGCATATTCCACAAAAGCATGTATAGTTTCCCGATTTGACCATCCCCCTTTTTTCTCCAGACAATAGGGTAAATCAAAATGGTACATCGTAATAATTGGCTCAATACCATTTTTCTTACATTCACGAATCACATCCCTATAATAGGCAACCCCTTTTTCGTTAACATCCCCTACACCATTTGGTAAAATCCTGGTCCACGCAACAGAAAAACGATATGCTTTTAATCCCATTTCTGCAAATAGGGCAATATCTTCCTTATATCTGTGATAATGATCACTTGCCACCGAAAAATCGGCAACTCCTTCCGGATGTTCATACATATCAATGATGGACGGACTTTTTCCATCTTCATCCACTCCGCCTTCTACCTGATAAGCAGACGTAGACGCACCCCACAAAAATCCTGACGGAAATGGTTTAATTTTTGATAAATCATATTTGATCTTCTTCCTTTCTTTGAATATTACACAGTTTTCTATATAAATCAAACCAAACCAAGCAGGTTCTCTCCCGCTTTTTTCTGCCCACATGTTGTCAACTCTACATCACGGTAATTTGGTGTATTCGTTACAATGATCGGGATCACTGTATCATACCCCTCTTCTGCAATTGCCTGCAAATCAAACTCTAACAAAAGCTCGCCCGCTTCTACTCTGCTTCCTGCTTTTACTTTTGGTGTAAAATATTTTCCTTTTAAATTTACTGTTTCTAATCCTATATGTATTAACATTTCTAATCCATCATTACTTTTTAGACCTAAAGCATGATGTGTTTCAAAGAATGCATCTACAGTCCCGTCAAATGGAGATATTACTTCTCCTTTTGTAGGTATTACAGCAATACCTTTACCTAATACACCAGTTGAAAATGTAGAATCATTTACTTCTTCTAACGGTACTACTACACCTTCTATTGGGCTTGGTACTTTAATACCTGTGTTTAAATTTAATGAAGAATTTGTTTCTTCTATTTCTTCATCTTCTTCATCAACAACATCTTCAAATCCTATAAAATAAGTTGCTATAAAACTTACTCCTATAGTTACAGCTGCTGTTATTAATATATATATAAGAGATTCTGATCTAGTACTTTCTATATATTGAGGTATTGTAACAAGTGCTGGTGTTGCTACTCCAAAACATTTTAATTGGAAAAATCCTCCTACTAAACCACCTGTTGCTGCACCTATACAAGCTCCTAGCATAGGTCTTTTTAAACGAACTGTTATACCATAAAGTGCTGGTTCTGTTATACCTGCAACTAATGCTGAAAATGCTGAAGAACCTGCAGTTTGTTTTAAATCTTTATTTTTAGTTTTTACTATATCTACAATTTCTGAAATAGATTTTTGTGATATAGCTACAGATGGTGGGTTGCTAGGATTTACAACAAATAATGCTTTTATATCTGGGTTACTTATTATTACCTTATCACCTTTATACTCCATTGTTTTTCCTTTAAAATTCTTCGGCTCTACTACTTCTAATTTATAATAATCCGGTTTAACGTAACTATGAATAAATACATAATTATGAGAACTTTTATTTCCTGAGGCTTCTATTTCAGCAATACACTTGTATGATGACATAGTAACTATCTTCTTCTGAAACTCTTTATATACATTCTTCTTTTGTGGACTCTCTTCTTTGACAACCTATAAAAATTGCAAATATAGTAATAAATATTACTGATATTATAGCCCACCTTTTCACAAAAAACCTCCTAAGTTATCATTTCTAATTATACATAGCCTTTATTATGTCATATCTACATATTATACCTTTTAAGAAGTTATTTTTCGTCTACTACAGGTACTCTATTTATAGATTTGTTTATCATAACATTAGCTACATAATCAAATGTGTCATTTTCATTTACTGTTATTATATCTTTAGACATTAAATCTTCAACCTTATATGCTGCTATTGCTCTCATCTCATCTTCAAACTTCTTCATATCATCTAAAAATATTATCCCTTGTATGAAATTTAACATCCTTGGAGAATCCACATGGGATTCTTTTTTCATTATGTCTGTTTCAGAGATTATACCTACTACCTTATTTTCTTCATCTACTACTGGCAGCCCTCCTATTTTCTCCTTTATAAGTAGATTTGCCACGTTAGCAATAATATCATTCTTATTTGCCACTATTACATCTGTAGTCATTATATCTTTAGCTCTTTTATCATTCATATTATCCCTCCTTAGTTATAGCTATAGAGTTAGCTACTGCATAGTCCTTACAATGAGATATAGATACTTTTATTTCTGAAACATTATAATCTATGCAAATCTGTTTGAAATTATTATAAGTTTTCACTATTGGCTTTCCTAATTCATCTCTTAGCACTTCTATATCTCTTAAATTAAACTTTCGTATTCCTGTTCCTATAGACTTACTTATAGCTTCTTTCGCTGCAAAGTTTCCTGCTATAGTTTCAGCCTTAAAACTCTTACTTTCAAAGTACTCTATTTCTTTAGATGTGAACATTTTTTCTAAAAATCTAGGGTTTTTATCTAGTAATTCTTTTATCCTATATATTTCTATTATATCAACTCCAATATCTAATATATTCATTATTCCCTCCATATAATACTTATATATTTATTCTATTCCTATTATTTAATTATATTCAATTGATAAATTTTATATTGTATACTTGCTCTAAGTATTTATTTTACTTTAATAATACATTTTATATGGTAAAGTATTTATTTTATTTCCATTATATAAACTATGTATAATTTTATTATATTAATTCTATATCAAAATTCAAAGTACCACCATTTATTAAATTCATACTCAATGTGGACTATATAAAAAAGGACTAGATAAATCATAGCCTTTTTATATTAATTTTATATTCCACATCTGCAGATTCTGTAACTATTACAGTTTTTTCTTTATCAACATTCATGAATCCTCCAGA
>ENA-OQBV01000814-OQBV01000814.1-human-gut-metagenome-genome-assembly--contig:-NODE-814-length-17138-cov-4.602434_pt1 | contig 17138 bp, 9 predicted proteins | sample MGYA00242750_ERZ504559 | MGnify/ENA primary metagenome ERZ504559 (study PRJEB26092, sample SAMD00036230) | human gut metagenome | host: Homo sapiens | study: EMG produced TPA metagenomics assembly of... | reverse complement strand
ATAGATTGTAGTCTTAGATAGGGATTGAAAGGTTTTCTCTCTGCTTTCTAGTTCCTTTATTAGATTGTTGATGTATTCATCGGCTTGAAAAGATGATACAATGATGGAACATTCGTGGCGGGAGTATTCTTTGTGGCGATTGGCAGACAACCAGTTGAAAGAGCCTTCGATTAATGTATGGTTATCAATAGCCAACGATTTATTGTGGATACCTTTTACTTCAATGAGGGTTACACCACTTTCTATCAATGCGTTCCGTCCATCCTTGGCATGACTGAGTAAATGTTTATTTTTCATATCATAATCTAGGGACGAATCGGTGTAGATTGTGACATCAACTCCTCGTTGAACCGTATGCCGTATCAACGGAATCAGCTGGTCGTTTTCTATGGCATGGATAGATATGAATGGAGATACAATCAGCAGGCGGCGTCTTGCTTTCTCAAAAGCTTGACGAAGAGTCTGAACATGCTCTTCTGTGGTGGACAGACGAAGGGTGGGGTGGTAGGTGCACAGTGGGATTTCCTGTTGGTAAATAAAGTTGTTGGAAATCTCGTTGGATGGAGCATCGAAAAGCCATTTAGCCATATTCCCTGCCGGAGTATTTTCTTCCGGATGGAAAATATTCATGTTGCCAAAAACAATGAAATGATGCTGGGCGCGTGATATCGCTACATTGAGCATATTGTATTTTCCATCACGCTCCATAAAAAGAGAATGGTCTTCAGGAGAGTTGACTGTTGAAAAAAGAACAATCGGACATTGGGCGCCTTGCAAGGAATGTACTGTGCCGATAATCATCTCTTTATATTTCTCATTTCCCGATATTTTTTGTATTTGATGCCGTATCTCGGCCTCTTGGGCTTTAAAAGGAGTTACTACGGCTACAATTTTATGAATAGGCTTTTTATAGGTCTTTTCCAAATTATCTTTCTCCAGCTCCAGCCAACAGACAATGGCTTCCGCTTCAGCCCGGTTGAGGCGGCTTCCTGTTTTTCCGGGACTGCTGTAACTGTTGATGTGTACATATCCTTTAGAGGGGAGGGACTTGTATTTTACTTCGTTACCTTTTTTAGGAAGTAACCTGCCGTGGTAAACATAATCATTGCAATAAGCAATAATGGAATCTACGCATCGTCTGTGTTCGGTCAGAAAAGCTCCTTTTTCACCTTTTACTGTAAAATTACAGCTTTTACGTGCCAGTTTCATTATACTTCCGGAAGAAGAAAGGAAACCGTTGTTCTCCAAGAAACGGTATTTTTCCGAGGACTGGTTGGAAACAATGCCCAGATTCTTTAAATTAATGAATGAATATTCATCAGAAATGGACCATACGGGTTCTATTTGTTGAATATCGCCTACTAAAATCGCTTGTTTGGCCAAACTGAAGGAGGGAACGGCAAGTTCGGGTGAAACTTGTCCGGATTCGTCTACAATCAGCAGGTCTATTCCATTGTATAAGGGAACATCCCATTTTCCGTTCTCCGCATAGGTCATATACTTGGGTAGGGAGTGGAAAGTAGAGATGAAAACAGGCATTACACAAGCCAGACGTTTTAATCTTTGGGTATAGGCTTCCTGTGTACGCTGTTTACCTTCATCGCACTTGCTTAACCGGTGAATAAACTCGGCTTCCCGATAATGTATGGCATACCAGAACATTTGATACCGATAACTGATATCCAGTCTTACTGCCATGTCTTCTGTATAAGGCAAGTTGCCATACTCAGGGTTGGAACTGATCTTTTCGTAACGTTCTTTGAATTCTTCTGTCAAAGCCCACTGTTCTATTACTTTGTCATAGGAGGGTAATGGCTCATGGAATTTGCGGATAAACTTCTGTAATATATTGTTTTCCTTCCGGTTTCCATATTCTGTTGTTTCGGCAGCTTGGATACAGAAGATAATCTTTTTTTTGGAGAGCTTGCATTTCCTTACGGAGGAATTGTTGGCATTTTGTTTCATCTTGATAGGCTTTTCCAAAAAAGTTATTGAAACATTGTAGATAAAAGTTTTTGTATTCCTCTTGACGTTCGGGAGTATCGTATGTTGCTGGAAATCCATCCCCCATGGGGTTGAACATCATTTTGTATTGTTCTTGTAGTTCTTTTTTTCCTGACAGATATAAGCCTAACGTATCTAGTTCGGGTAGCCAGCGGTTGGATAACCGGGGATGTGCCGTGTCATTAGTTGTTTCCGCTTTGAAATCTTTCAGGATATTGGTGATCGCCTGATTATTAGCTGAACTTGCAACTATAATTTCCGGTTCTTCCGGATTGTTTAGGATATTATGGGCAAGTCTGTTTGCTATGACTGTTTGCAGGAAAGTGGTTTTTCCTGTTCCCGGAGGGCCGTTGACGACAAAAATATCAGTACATTCCGGTGTAGTATACATTGCCAGTGTTTCGCGTTGAGATACAGACAAAAGGGAAGTCGCCACTCATTTGTGCCCAATGTTCTCGGTTGCAATAAACTTTTCGGGTGGTTGGACTGGGAAGAACGTTGGTTGGTTTGGTCTGTATCAATAAATTCAACAAAGGATGCGGAGTGGTATCGTTATCTTTTAAGAGCTTGTCATATAGTGTGATTATGGGCTGTGCCATATTACGTTCGGAGGCTTTTATGATAATGATTTCTGGATTATCATGGTAGTTCATCGTTCTTGAAAGTTTTGCCGGTTGCTTTTTTGAAAAGCTGTTCGCATGCTCGCCAATAGGTTTCCCATTCTGTAATTTCTGTATTGAAATCGGATAGTAGTCGGTCTACTTTTGGAAGAGAGGTTATGGTGCGGTCATTGGCTGCATTGGGTTCCAAAAATTTACGAATAAAGATTGGAATTCTGTCTGATTCGTTCTCGCATACGGTTAGTTTACCGTCAGGCAACATGGTGGCAGTAATCAAAAAGGGATATTCCGGTCTTTCTGATTGGGAAGTCCAGCCGTTTTCAAATTCGGGCAAAAGAATACAAGGAGCAATCATTACTTTTTGTTTTTCATTGCTATCTTCTGCTTTCCAATCAGGGAAAATAACAGGAATACTTTTGAGAGGAACGAATTTAAGTATTTTATCACCGATGTTTAAGGTGATTCGTGCTCCTTTGGGAGCAATGGCTTTGCGTTCTGCATCTTGAAGGCAGGTTTTCCAGTATTTTAGCAAGGTTTGGTCCATTTGTCTTTACGTTTGTGTGATGGAATAATGCAACAAATATAGAAAAATAGGTGAAAAAAATATGATAATTGGGGTAACATTCCCGAATTTATAAGTTTTATTTGGAAAATGTTAGAGTAGTCCTTGTTGGCGGTAAATGAATTGGAATAAAACGGGATAATTGTAATATTTTGTGGTGATGAGGCTAAGAAACCGGACTTTATGAAGCAAATGAAGCTAAAATAGACGAAAATTTATCTGTTTGGGGAGCGTGGATATACTAATTTTGCCAATAAATGAAACTTAAATCTATGATGAAAAGACTTGTTAATTTATTGGCTGCTTTTATTCTTTCTGTAAATTGTATTAGCGCCCAGAATCTTACTCGTTGGGTTAATCCGTTTATTGGAACCGGTGCTGTTCAATCTAGTCTTTCTGGGAATAATTATCCGGGAGCTACTGTTCCTTTTGGTATGGTGCAGTTGAGTCCCGACACTCGTGAAGCTCCTGATTGGGCGCAAGCTTCAGGATATGATTATAATGATTCTATTATTTATGGTTTCAGTCATACGCGTTTAAGCGGAACCGGTGCTTCTGATTTTATAGATATACTTCTATTCCCTACCATCAGTGATAAAAGGAAATCGACTTTCACTCATCAACACGAACAGGCGCGTCCGGGCTATTATCAGGTATTATTGAAAGATGAGAAGATTCAAGCGGAGTTGACGGCTTCTGTACACGTAGGAGTGCATCGCTATACCTGTTCTGATGGTGACCAGTTGAAATTATGGTTGGATTTGGACCACTCGGCAAATAAGGGGAGTTGGAACCGCCGGATTATTCAATCACAACTCCGCATGGTTTCTCCTACCGTAGTAGAGGGATATCGTATTATTACGGGATGGGCAAAGCTGAGAAAGATTTATTTTCATCTTGAATTTTCCCAACCGGTCCTATCCAATCAGTTATATGATGGCAATCGGATGTATGAGAATACTCCTGTCATTAATGGTACGGAACTGCGTGGATTGTTTTGCTTCGATAAGAAGTGGAATAAAGAATTGATATGTAAAGTCGCTTTATCTCCGGTTTCCATTGAAAATGCCCGGTTGAATATGGCAACTGAGGTCCCCGGATGGGACTTTGAATATATTGCTCGTGCTGCCGAAACTAGTTGGGAGAAAGAATTGAAGAAGATTATCATTCAAGGTACCGATTTGCAGAAAAAGATTTTTTATACGGCTTTATATCACACTATGGTACAACCCAATACGATGAGTGATGTTAATGGTGAATATATGGCATCCGATTACGTCACTCGTTCTGTGGCAAAAGGGGAGGTGCATTATTCTACTTTTTCTTTATGGGATACTTTCAGGGCCGCCCATCCACTTTATACTTTGATACACACGCACCGCATTCCCGATTTTGTTAAGAGCATGATGAGGCAATACGATTATTATGGCTATTTGCCTGTATGGCAATTATGGGGACAGGATAATTATTGTATGATTGGCAACCACTCCATTCCTGTCATTGTGGATGCTGTTCTGAAGGGTGTTGCCGGGGTGGATGAAGAGAAAGCCTATGAAGCGGTTTTTAATAGTTCTATCGTGTCTCATCCGAACTCTCCTTTTGAAGTATGGGAGAAATATGGATATATGCCGGAGAATATTCAGACACAATCTGTTTCTATTACTTTGGAGCAGGCTTTTGATGATTGGTGTGTCGCACAGTTGGCTAAGCGATTGGGAAAAGAAAAGGATTATAATCATTTTATGAAACGATCTGCTTTCTATCGGAATTTGTTCAATTCTAAAACCGGGTTCTTCCAGCCTAAGAATGATAAGGGTGAGTGGATTGAGCCATTTGACCCTTATAAGTATGGGGCGAATGGAGGTTATCCTTTTACTGAAGGGAATGCTTGGCAATACTTTTGGTATGTACCCCAGAATATCCCCGATTTGATTTCACTGACAGGGGGGAACAAAGCCTTTGTCGCAAAGTTGGATACATTCTTTACGGTTAGCTACCAAAGTGGTGCATTGAATGACAATGCTTCCGGTTTTGTAGGACAGTATGCGCATGGTAATGAACCGAGTCATCATGTGGCTTATCTGTATGCTTGTGCGGGGGAACCTTGGAAAACACAGAAATACGTGGCGTATATCATGAATGAACTGTATAACGATTCTTCTTCAGGTTATGCCGGAAATGATGATTGTGGAGAGATGTCTGCTTGGTATGTGTTTGGAGCACTTGGCTTTTATCCGGTAAATCCGGTAAGTGGGGAGTACGTTATTGGTACTCCTATGTTGGAAGAAGCTGTCATTCAGTTACCCGATAGAAAGACTTTTACGGTAAAAACTCCGCGTAAGGAGGACAATGAGGTTTATATCTGTTCCATGAAACTGAATGGTGAAAAATATACGAAGAATTATATTACTCATCAGGATATCATGAAGGGCGGAATATTGGAGTTTGTTATGACTGCCTCACCGGGAAAATGATAACAAATGGTGAAGTGTTGGAATTTGTGCCGGGAAAGATTTCTAAATGTTGAATAACTCCCTTTTATAGGTTACGATTGAAGCAAAAGAGTCTAAAAATGGCGAGTTTTTCTCTACCTAATGGGAGAGGTATATCTACTTTTGTTTCAGAAGAAACTATTAATCATGAAAAATATGAAACATTTTAAGACTTATTTAGCAGCAATGGCTTTGGCCCTTTCCGGATGCCAGAGTGCAACTGATTCCTGTGAAACTACAGAATTGTGGTATGCCCAACCGGCAAAAGTTTGGATGGAATCTTTACCTATCGGTAATGGGCGTTTGGGAGCTATGACTTATGGTGGAATAGAGGAAGAGAAACTGGCATTGAATGAATCGACAATGTGGTCCGGCCAGTACAATGAGAACCAGAACAAACCTTTCGGACGGGAGAAAATGGACCAGCTCAGAAAGTTGTTTTTTGAGGGAAAACTATCGGAAGGAAACCGTATAGCCGGAGATAATCTTCATGGCAACCAGACTTCTTTCGGAACTCATCTTCCCATTGGAGATTTGAAGATGCAATTCATTTACCCCGAAGGTAAAGTGACCGACTACCGCCGTTCGTTAAGCTTGGATGAGGCTGTCAGCAGCGTTTCTTTCAACTCCGGTGGTGTGAACTATAAACGTGAGTATTTTGCTACAAACCCGGATAATGTTCTCGTACTCCGCTTGACCGCTGATAAGCAAAAGTCCATTACTATGAACATGGGATTGGATTTGATGCGTCAAGCTGATCTTTCTGTAGAAAATAACCAATTGGTGTTTACCGGAAAAGTAGATTTTCCTTTGCATGGTCCGGGCGGAGTCTGTTTTGAAGGAAGAATAGCCGTTTTGGCCGATAACGGAGAGGTAAAGATGGAACAGTCTGGGGTAAGTATCAAAGAAGCTGATGCCGTGACTTTGATTGTCGATGTGCGTACGGATTATAAAAGTCCTGATTACAAGACTCTTTGTGCTGACGGTGTGGAGAAGGCTGCAGCTAAATCTTATGATGAATTGAAGCAGGCGCATATAAAGGATTATAATACGTTGTACAATCGTGTTTCTATCCATTTCGGGCAAGACGCTAACCGGGCGATGCCTACGGATGTCCGTTGGAAACAAGTGAAGGAAGGCAAGACCGATACCGGACTGGATGCCTTGTTCTTCCAGTATGGTCGTTACCTTACCATTGCCAGTTCGCGCGAGAACTCTCCCCTGCCCATAGCTTTGCAAGGTTTCTTTAATGATAACAAGGCTTGTAATATGGGGTGGACGAATGATTATCATTTGGATATCAATACTGAACAGAATTATTGGGCAGCCAATGTCGGTAATCTTGCCGAATGTAATGCCCCCCTCTTTACCTATATAAAGGATTTAGCTCATCACGGTGCGAAGACTGCTGAAGTGGTTTACGGATGTAAAGGCTGGACTGCCCATACCACCGCTAATGTTTGGGGATATACTCCCGCATCCAGCACGATTATTTGGGGACTGTTTCCTATGGCAGGCTCATGGATTGCTTCTCATCTTTGGATACAATACGAATTTACACAAGATAAGCAATACCTGGCCGAAACTGCCTATCCGCTTTTGAAAGGTAATGCACAGTTCATTTTGGATTTCTTGGCAAAAGACCCGAAGAGTGGTTATCTGATGACAGGGCCGAGCATCTCACCCGAAAACTGGTTCCGTACAGCAGGTGGTGAAGAAATGGTTGCTTCCATGATGCCTGCCTGTGACCGTGAGCTGGCCTACGAGATCTTGTCGAATTGTGTCCGGGCTTCAGAAATATTAGATACAGACCGTGAGTTTGCCGATAGCCTGCGTACCGCTATCGCCCAGCTTCCTCCTATCCAGTTACGTGCCAATGGTGCTATCCGTGAGTGGTTTGAAGATTTTGAAGAAGCGCATCCCAATCATCGTCATACTTCCCATCTGCTAGCTTTGTATCCTTTTTCCCAGATCACTTTGGAGAAGACTCCCGAATTGGCGGAAGCTGCCCGTAAGACTATCGAGAATCGTTTGTCTGCCGAAAACTGGGAAGATACAGAATGGAGCCGTGCCAATATGATTTGTATGTATGCTCGGTTGAAAGATGCGCAGGAAGCATATAAGAGTGTCCAATTATTACAGGGCAAGCTTTCACGTGAAAATTTAATGACTGTATCTCCTGGTGGCATTGCTGGTGCGGAAGGTGATATTTATTCGTTTGATGGGAATCCCGCCGGTACAGCTGGTATGGCAGAAATGCTCATACAGAATCATGAGGGTTATGTAGAATTCTTACCCTGTTTGCCTGTTGAATGGAAAGATGGTAGTTTTAAAGGTCTGTGTTTAAAGGGAGGAGCTGAAGCAACTGCTGAATGGACGAATGCTGTCATCAATAAAGCTTCTTTAAAAGCTACTGCTGATCAGGTTTTAAAAGTGAAAATTCCTCAAGGGAAAAAATATAGAGTGCTTTTAAATGGTAAGGAGGCAATTGCAAATCCTGATGCAAAGGGTTTAATAACGGTGGATATGAAACGTGGAGATTTGCTGGAGTTATTGTAAAAAAACAGGCTGCTTTGCATAGCTTGATTGAGGATTACATCTTAGTATATTGAGGTGTAGTCCTCGTTTTATGATAAGACAACCTGCAAAGTGATGAAATAGTAATATTGTCCATGTTCTCAGTAATTTTTTCTATTCTTTAAGTCCTTGAATCCTTGTTACTTTACATTATAAAACTAACTAATATATGATATTCATGAAAACACAATCTAATTTTTATCTATTTCTTATCGCTTTGATTTCTGCTATGGGAGGTTTCCTGTTTGGATATGACTGGGTGGTAATCGGAGGAGCAAAACCTTTTTATGAACAATACTTTGGTATAGCAAATGATCCTGTCATGCAGGGGTGGGCAATGAGCAGTGCTTTGATTGGCTGTTTGTTTGGGGCACTAAGTGCCGGTAAGCTGAGTGACCGTTTGGGACGTAAGCCGATTTTGATTTTGGCAGCAGGACTGTTTATCTGTACGGCTGTCGGTACAGGGGCTGTTCATTCTTTTACTTTCTTTAATGTATTTCGTTTGGTAGGGGGCTTTGCTATAGGGATTGCTTCTAGTTTGTCACCTATGTATATAGCAGAAATTGCTCCGGCGCATCTGCGTGGACGGTTTGTGTCCATCAATCAGTTGACGGTAGTATTAGGTATCTTGACTTCTCAGATTGTAAATTGGCAAATAGCTGAGCCTGTGGCATTAGGAGCTACTCATGAAATGATCCGTGAATCATGGAACGGACAGATGGGATGGCGCTGGATGTTTTGGGCAATGACTGTCCCGGCCGCCTTGTTCTTTGTTTTTAGTTTTATATTACCGGAAAGTCCTCGTTGGTTAGCCTCTTCGGGAAAACGGGAGGCGGCACTCAAGGTTTTTACCCGTATGGGAGGAAAGGAATATGCTGTTACCGAGTTGGCTGCTATAGAAGCTGTTTCAGCCTGCCAGACGCAAGAAGGAGGCTACCGTCAATTATTAAATCCTGCTATGTATAAAGTGTTGACTATAGGTGTTGTTATGGCTATTTTGCAGCAATGGTGTGGCATTAATGTTATTTTTAACTATGCACAGGAAATATTTATGGCAGCAGGTTATGGCGTGTCTGATGTTTTGATGAATATTGTGGTGACCGGTATTACGAATGTCATATTTACTATTCTAGCTATGTTTGTGGTAGACCGCTGGGGACGTAAGGCATTGACATTGATCGGATCATTTGGCTTGGCAGTAATTTATACCTTTATGGGAGCCGCTTATTATTTTCATATCACAGGAGTTGTTCTATTGATTATTGTCGTGATGGCCATTGCTTGTTATGCCATGACTTTGGCTACAGTGATGTGGGTCATTATCTCAGAGATTTTCCCGAATCGTATTCGTGGAGTTGCTATGTCTGTTTGCACTTTCGCTTTGTGGGCGGCTTGTTTTATACTTACCTATACTTTCCCAATGCTGAATAGTGGTTTGGGAGCTGCCGGAACATTCTGGTTGTATGGATTGATTTGCCTGGCTGGAGGAATATTTGTTGTGTTCCGTTTGCCGGAAACCAAAGGGAAGAGCTTGGAAGAAATTGAAAAAGAATTAGTGAAATAACAATATTTATTATGGAGAAAATAACTCAATATTTAATTCAAAGTACCGTTCATGGCAGTGAGGTGCGTGCATGGGAGGAAGATATCATGCTTCCTACTTATGAGATAGGAAAGGAAGAGAAGAATCCTATTTTTCTTGAAAAAAGGGTTTATCAGGGAAGTTGCGGATCAGTCTATCCTTATCCGGTGGTAGAGAAGATTTCAGATAAAAAAGTAGACAAGAGGTATCATGCATTATTTATCGAGAATGAATACATCAAGGTGATGATACTTCCCGAGCTGGGTGGTCGTATACACATGGCTTATGATAAGGTGAAAAGACGTCATTTTGTTTATTACAATCAAGTAGTGAAACCGGCATTGGTGGGATTGACAGGACCTTGGATTTCTGGAGGCATCGAATTTAACTGGCCTCAGCATCACCGTCCTTCTACTTTTTTGCCTACTGATTTTTTGATAGAGGAAAATGCGGATGGCAGTAAGACAGTATGGTGCAATGAAGTGGAGAGAATGTTCCGCACCAAAGGTATGCAGGGATTTACGCTTTATCCGGGCAAAGCTTATATAGAAATAAAAGTGAAGATTTATAATCGTACGTCTTTCCCTCAGACTTTTTTGTGGTGGGCCAATCCTGCAGTAGTAGTCAATGACCATTATCATTCGGTATTTCCACCTGATGTGAATGCGGTGTTCGATCATGGCAAGCGCGATGTTTCTTCTTTTCCTATTGCTACAGGAGTTTATTATAAACAGGATTATTCTGCTGGGGTGGATATCTCTAAATATAAAAATATTCCGGTTCCTACATCATATATGGCTATCAAGTCTAAATATGATTTTGTAGGTGGTTATGAAGAAGATGCCCATGGCGGTCTGCTGCATGTGGCCGATCATCATGTTTCTCCGGGAAAGAAACAATGGACATGGGGGAATGGTGATTTCGGTAAGGCGTGGGATCGCAATCTGACCGATGAGGATGGACCTTACATTGAGCTGATGACCGGTATGTATACGGATAACCAACCGGACTTTACTTGGTTACAGCCCTATGAGGAAAAATCATGGGTACAGTATTTTATGCCTTATAGTGAAGTGGGTTATGTAAAGAATGCAACTAAAGATGCTTTGCTGAATTTGGAAATAAAGGAAGGTAAAGCCCGTTTGGTGCTTTATACTACGGGAGTGAATAGTGGAGTACGTATTATAGTAAAAGCTATTAAAGGCACTGTTTTATTGGATAAGACTACACAAATTTCGCCATCAGAACCGTTTATACGACTTTTGCGGCAGAAGGACTAAAAGAAGAGGAGGTATGTGTAGAGGTTCGTGATAAGGAAGGACAAATTTTGCTTTCTTATCAAGCGGATAAGCCGGAAATCAAGCCGGTTCCTGATCCTGCTAAAGCTGCTAAAGATCCTCAAGATATTGCTTCTGTCGAACAACTGTTTTTGACCGGACTACATTTGGAACAATATCGCCATGCTACTTATAATCCGATGGATTATTATATGGAAGCATTAAGACGTGAACCGGGAGATGTACGTTGTAACAATGCGGTAGGGTTATTGTTGATGCGTAAAGGACAATTTGCAATGGCGGAGAGCTATTTCCGGAAAGCGGTGGAAACCTTGACTGAACGTAATCCGAATCCTTATGACGGTGAACCTTATTATAATTGGGGTTGGAGTTGTATGATGCAACAGAAATGGGATGAGGCTTATGATGCTTTCTTTAAGTCGGCATGGAATGCTGCTTGGCAGGATGCGGCTTATTATGCACTAGCACAACTTGACACTCGTAAAGGAAAGTATGAAAGTGCTTTGGACAAGATAGACCGTTCATTGATTCGTAATTGGCATAATCACAAAGCGCGTCAGTTGAAAATTTCCATTCTACGCAAATTGGGTCGTAAAGAGGAAGCTTTGGCGCTCGTAGCCGAATCATTGCAGATAGATCGTTTTAATATGGGATGCCGTTTTGAACATTATTTGTTGACCCGGGATGTGGAAGTGTTGGAGGAAATGAAAAAGTTGATGCGTGGCTGGGCTCACGGATATATAGAATATGCATTGGATTTTGCTGCTGCCGGACTGTACGAGGAAGCTCTTTCTTTGTTGGAATGCTACGTAACCGGAGTTACAGAAGTATATCCTGTCGTTTATTATACAATGGGGTATTTCCATACCTGTAAGGGAGATGAGAGTAAAGCATTGGAATATTATCAGCGAGCAGAAAAGGAAAATCATTCATATTGTTTCCCGAATCGTATAGAAGAAGTATTGATTCTTCAAGATGCCGTACGTTTGAATATTCATGGAGCAAAAGCGGCATATAGTTTAGGAAACTTTTGGTATGCTAACCGTCAGTATGATAATGCTATTGCTTGTTGGGAACATTCGGCTGCTATAGAGCCAACATTCCCTACCGTATGGCGTAATTTATCTTTAGCTTATTATAATAAGCGTAATGATAAACAAAGGGCTTTGGAAACTCTGGAAAAAGCTTATGCATTGGATGAGCACGATTCTCGTATATTAATGGAGTTGGACCAACTTTATAAACGTTTAGGCCGACCTCATACAGAACGTTTGGCTTTTTTGGAAGCACATCTGTCTGAAGTGGAACAGCGTGATGATCTGTCCATTGAGCGTATCACTTTGTATAATCAACTAGGGCGCTATACTGAAGCAAAAGAATTGATTGCCGCACGTAATTTCCATCCATGGGAAGGAGGAGAAGGAAAAATCACCGGACAATATGTATTGTGCCGTATAGAATTAGCAAAGATTGCTTTAAGTGAAAAACGTTATGCCGATGCTTTAGTCCTTTTGGATGAAACGAATGTTTATCCATTTAATTTGGGTGAGGGAAAATTGGCAAATGCTGAAGAGAATGATATCTGGTATTATAAAGGTGAGGCGCTTCGTGGATTGGGAAATGAGCAACAAGCTATAGATTGCTTCATCAAAGCAACCATTGGCTCGTCAGAACCACAACAGGCTTTCTTTTACAATGACCAACAGCCCGACAAGATTTTCTATCAAGGTTTGGCATGGCGTGCATTGGGCAGGGAAGACAAGGCGTGCGGTTGCTTTAACAAATTGATAAAGCATGGTGAAAAGCATTTATTTGACCACTGCCGGATTGATTATTTTGCTGTTTCTCTGCCTGATTTGGCTATTTGGGAAGATGACTTGGATAAACGTAACCGCATTCATTGCAATTATGTGATGGGACTGGGTTGTTTAGGATTGCGTGAAATGGGAAAAGCCATTGATTTTTTGGATAAGGTGCGAGAATTGGATATTAATCATCAAGGTGGACAAATCCATCGTAACTTGTGTGCCGTATGAAAAAAAAGAATATTTTCCTTTTGTTGGTAACATGGTGTCTGTGTGTTTTTGCACAGGCACAAACACCGTCAGCTTATGAATTATCATCCCCAAACGGGCAATTGGCACTTACTGTAGAGAATGGAAGGGTATTACAATATTCTTTAAGTTTGGAAGGTAAGCCTGTCATTCATCCCTCTGCTATTTGTATGACGATGGAAAATGGAAATATATGGGGAAAGAATGGTGAAGTGGTAGGAGCTTCTACAAGGAGTACTTCCGAGAAGGTTTATCCGGTAGCTGGTAACTATCGTGAATTAACAGACCATTATAATGAACTTTTTTTGAAATTCAAGGATGGTTATTCAGTTATATTCCGGATGTATAATGAAGGAATGGCATATCGTTTTTGTGGAAATCTTCCGGAGCAGGATTCTTTGATTGTAGCTGATGAAGAAGCTTCTTTTAATCTGGGCGATGATCCGGCAGTTATTTTACCCGAAACAACTAATTTTACAGCTTGGGAGTTGAGCAATGTGCTTTACGAGGGCATTTCTAAAATAGAAGAACATAAATATGGTATTACACCAACTTTATTTACAAACAAGATGCAGAATGTGCGTGTTGTGGTGGCTGAATCAGATTTGAATAACTATCCGGGTATGTATCTTCGTAAGGAAGATGGCAAGATGAAAGGTTATTGGGCGGCCTATCCTAAAAAAATAGAGATGGGCAGTTGGGGAAATTTTATTACGGTAGTTAAAGAGAGGGAGAATTATTTAGCACGTACTGCTGGTAATCATGCTTTCCCTTGGCGTATAGCTATTGTAGCCAAGGATGATAAGGAACTACTGACTAATGAAATGATTTACTTACTGGCCAAGCCCCAACAAATAAAGGATACGGATTGGATTCGTCCTGGTAAAGCAACTTGGGAATGGTGGCATTGTGCTATTTTGGAAAAAGCTCCTTTCCCTTCCGGTCATCAAAACCTTTCGACGCAGATGTACAAGTATTATATTGATTTCGCTTCCGAAAACAAGATACCTTATCTGCTGGTCGATGCCGGTTGGAGCAATGTTTTTAATCATGCTGATTTGAATAAGAATATTGATATAAAAGAGGTGATACGCTATGGAAAAGAAAAAAAAGTAGGTGTATGGCTTTGGACTGTTGCTGCTACTTTATTCCAACATCCGCATTGTTATTTGGATTCTATCAGCAAATGGGGTGCTGTTGGGGTAAAAATAGATTTTTTTGATCGTGATGATGCCCAAATAATCCCTCAATATGAAAATCTGGCAAAGGCTTGTGCTGAGCGGCATCTTATGGTGGATTTTCATGGATGCAGCAAGCCTACCGGACTTCATCGGGCATATCCTAATATCCTTTCTTATGAAGCCATGCGATGTGCGGAATGTTTTAAGTGGGATACCACTTCTAATCCGGATTATCAGCTTCAATGTATCTTTGCCCGTATGCTGGGAGGTGGAATTGATTATACTCCGGGTTCGATGCGTAACAGCACATTGGAGAAATTTAAGCCGATCGATCCGGGGTTGCCTAGTTCATTGGGGACTCGTTCACATGAATTGGCCTTGTTTGTTGTACTTTCCGCACCATTTGCCAGTTTATGTGATTCTCCGGATGAGTATCGTAAGTATCCTGATATTTTAAAGTATTTAGCGGAAGTACCGACTTCATGGGATCAGACGATTCCCTTAGCTGCCCGTGTGGGCGAATATGCCGTGTTGGCCAAGCAGAAAGGAAATACTTGGTATATAGGCGGATTGAATGCTTGGGGAGAGAGAACAATTCAGGTGGATTGCTCTTTCCTGCCTCAGGATAAGAAATATACCATTGAAATTTTTCAGGATAAAAAAAGAAGTAACAAGAATGCTAATTTATACGAACATAAAATAATGGATATAGATAATAAGAATATTATTGAAATGTTTATGGCTTCTGGTGGGGGATTTGTAATAGTCATTCGTGAAAAGAAATAGAGGGGCAACCCTCTATTTCTTTTATATTGGCATTATTTATCCTTTTTTTCTTTTATCTTTGACTCAAATTTTGAACAAGCTATGAAAAAGACTTTGCTCATTTTATGTTGTTTGTATGTTGTATTTACATTACAGGCAGTTGATAGGGGATTGTCCAATTTTTATTTTTCTCATATAACGGGTGAGAATGGACTATCACAAAGTAATGTGAAGGCTATCATTCAGGATAGTTACGGGTTTATGTGGTTTGGTACAAAAAATGGTTTGAACCGTTTTGATGGAACTTCTATTGTACAGATGAACTGTGATGACTATGTAGCCGGTACGGGAAACCATAATATTTCTGCTTTGTTTGAAGATAAGGAACGTCAGTTATGGGTAGGAACGGATAGAGGAGTCTATCGTTATAATCCTGCCTTGGATATATTCACGGCAATGAATATGGAAACAGAAGAAGGGGTGAATATGAATAATTGGGTATCTAATATTGTGGCGGATTCTATTGGTAATATTTGGATTGTAATTCCTGATCAGGGAGTTTTTCGCTATAAGGATGAGAAGCTTTATTTTTATGAAGTAACCAACAAAGAGCATTTTAAAACAGAAGCTCCGGATTGTATTTTGGTACGCCCTGATGGTGATGTTTGGGTTGGTACATGGGGAGTCGGACTTTTTCGATATGATAGAAATACGGATAAATTTGAACAATATTGTGTTGATAAAACCGGGCGTTCGTTAAAGGGAAAGAATATTAATTTTATTTGTAATTATGGTGATTGGATTGCAATGGCTATTCATGAAGGGGAACTAATGAAATATAATCCCGGTACGAATCAGCTGGTAAAAATAGATATACCGGAGGCTAACCATACATTTGTACGTAATGTAGCCTGTTTTGACAATGAACTATGGGTGGGAACTCACGAAGGTTTGTTTGTTGTAAATGAGAGGAAGAATAAAATAGTTCATTTGAAGCAAGATCTGATGCGTCCGTTCAGTTTGTCAGATAAGATTATTTATACTATTTACCGAGATCGGGAAGGGGGAATTTGGCTGGGAACCATGTTTGGCGGGGTGGATTATCTGCCTCATCATGATTTATTGTTTGATAAATATGTACCTGGGAGTGATGGGAACTCATTAACAACGAAACGGGTAAGAGAGATAGCTTCTGATAATAAGGGTAACATATGGATTGGCACTGAAGATGATGGGGTGAACATATTAAATATTGCTTCCGGAAAGGTAAGGCGGTTGAGATTGAACGATTATGATAAAGGGAACTATATGGTTACTTTGGGAATGTTTGTCAAAGGAAGCCAATTGTTCTGTGGCTTGTTTAAGCAAGGATTGGATGTGATTCAATTACCCGAGAATAAAGTTTGTCATTATACTCCTGAGGAGTTAAATATAGGAGAAGGAAGTGTTTATACTTTTTTTATAGATAATGAAGGATATAAGTGGATTGGTACAGGCTGGGGACTTTATAAAGCTGCTCCTACAAGTTTTCATTTTGACAAAGTGGAAGAAGTGGGATTTGATTGGATTTTTGATGTATTTCAAGATAAAGATGGAATGATGTGGTTCGCCTCCATGGGAAGTGGGTTATGGAAGTATGATCCCCATAAGAATCTTTTTAAAAAGTATACTCATGAGGAAGGTAAGGAAAATACATTGAGCTCTAATTCTGTGAGTTCTGTCATGCAGGATTGTAAAGGCCGTATTTGGATTTCTACGGATCGTGGTGGTATTTGTTGTTATAATTCTCAAACGGATGATTTTACTACTTTTTTCTATCAAAGACGGTTTACCAGATGATGTGGCTTATAAGATCTTGGAAGATGAACAATCTAAATTTATGGTTTGGAACAAATCGTGGACTGGTTAGATTTAATCCGGAATCAAAAGATATACGGGTGTATACCACTAAAGATGGTCTATTAGGGAATCAGTTTAATTATAAGTCAGCTTTGAAGGGTGAG
>ENA-OQBV01000813-OQBV01000813.1-human-gut-metagenome-genome-assembly--contig:-NODE-813-length-17147-cov-2.865041_pt1 | contig 17147 bp, 16 predicted proteins | sample MGYA00242750_ERZ504559 | MGnify/ENA primary metagenome ERZ504559 (study PRJEB26092, sample SAMD00036230) | human gut metagenome | host: Homo sapiens | study: EMG produced TPA metagenomics assembly of... | reverse complement strand
CCGATTTACGGGCAGATGAAACCCCGGCTCGCTATTCATGATACAACCATCCACGTCGAAACCTTTACATCCCCATGGATGCAGAATCCTATACAGGGATTCAATATAAGTATAACATACATTTTACAAATTGCAACTGTTCTTCGACGGGTCTTATGATATAATAGTAGCGACGACGGGGCATCTCACTTTTTCTGATAGTGCCTCTCATCGAAAAAGACTCGAACCAGAGTCGTAAGAAGGTGTCACTGACATGTTGTATCTTATTAAATGGATGTACGCTTGGATTTTGCCCTTAGGCGGCATAGTACTGGCCTTTATGATTCTCACGGCCTATCTCTTTCGAAAGAAGCAGGGCGGCCGCTGGGCTATGCTCATCATTACGGCCCTGTTCTACCTGTTGTCCATCGAGCCCGTTTCGGACAGCCTCATCCGTCCTTTAGAAACGGCCTATGACCAACCGTCCCTGGAATCCCTTGACGGCGATGTCATCATCGTCCTCGGCGGCGGCTCCCGGGCCGGCGTACCCGATGTCGACGGCGTCGGTCAGGTCGGAAGTGCGGCGGCCAACCGGTTCTTGACAGCCCTTCGCTTGGAAAAGGCCAAGAACATCCCTATCTTGTTGTCCGGCGGAACCGTCCTTGAAGGCGAAGCCAATGAATCGCATATTGAAAAGCGGATGCTCCTGTCGCTGGGCGTTCCGGACAATCGAATCTTTATGGACGATAAAAGTCGAAATACGGCAGAAAACGCGGCTTTCTCCAAAGAAATCTGCCGGCAGCAGGGCTGGAAGAAGCCCATTCTGGTAACCAGTGCTTTCCATATGCCGCGGGCAGCCCGGTTTTTTAGCCGTGAAGGCATCGACTTTATACCCTATCCGTCGGACTATCGCATCAATGCCAAGATGATTTGGTCGCCTTACAGTGTCGTGCCTCAATCGGCGTACCTCCTCGATTCCTGCCTGGCCATCAAGGAATACGTCGGCATCGCGGCCGCCTCTTTGGGCATGCAATAAATTGGGACATAAAGCGTCCATGGTATTGCAAAATTTGGCCCGATGTGGCATACTTACATTGTAAGTAGCAAGGCCTTTAAGTTCTTAGAATTATATACAAAAGTTATTTTCGTTTTTAAAAGGAGTGTATCGACAATGATTAAAGTTGGTATTAATGGTTTCGGTCGTATTGGTCGTTTTGTTTTCCGCGCAGCACAGACTCGCGATGATATCGAAATCGTAGGCATCAACGACCTCGGCCCGGTTGAATACCTGGCATACATGCTCAAATACGACACCATGCATGGTCGCTTCGATGGCACGATTGAAGTTGACGCCAAAAATAGCCAGCTCATCGTCAACGGCAAAAAAATCCGCGTAACGGCTGAAATGGATCCGGCTAACCTCAAATGGGACGAAGTCGGCGCTGAATACGTCGTTGAATCGACTGGTCGTTTCCTCACCATGGACCTCGCTGAAAAACACTTGGCAGCAGGCGCTAAATATGTTGTTCTCTCCGCTCCTTCCAAACAGGGTGAAGACGGCCGTCAGGCAGACATGTTCGTTTGCGGCGTTAACACCGACACATACAAAGGCCAGACCATCGTCTCCAACGCATCTTGCACGACGAACTGCCTGGCTCCGATCGCTAAAGTCCTCAACGATGCTTTCGGCATCAAAGACGGCCTCATGACGACCGTTCACTCCACGACGGCTACTCAGAAAACCGTTGACGGCCCGTCCATGAAAGACTGGCGCGGTGGCCGTGCAGCTGCCGGCAACATCATTCCGTCCAGCACGGGTGCTGCTAAAGCTGTAGGCAAAGTCATTCCTGAATTGAATGGCAAATTGACCGGTATGTCCATGCGTGTTCCGACCCTCGACGTTTCTGTCGTCGACCTCAACGGTTAACCTCGCAAAACCGGCTACGTACGATGAAATCTGCGCAGCTATGAAAAAAGCTTCCGAAGGCGAATTGAAAGGCATCCTCGGCTATACTGAAGAAGACGTCGTTTCTTCCGACTTCCTCGGTTGCCCGCTCACATCCATTTTCGATGCTAAAGCCGGTATCGCCCTGACGGATACTTTCGTTAAAGTTGTTTCCTGGTACGACAATGAAATCGGTTACTCCAACAAGGTCCTCAACCTCATTGCCGTAATGAACGATTACAACAGCAAACACTAATTTGTAGCGACGCATTTCCCGACGGGTAAACAGCCTCCCGTTACAAATCAGATTGAACCCTAAAGGGGCCGTCGCATGAAGGTTCTCGTTCTCATGCACGGCTCCTTTTTCTTTCAAAGTTTTTAGTGTAAAGTTTGTAGTTTGTAGAAAGGGCTTGAATTTTTAGCCAATCACTGCAAACTAAAAACTGCAAACTTCAAACTCGAAAAGAGGCTGTCTTAATGGGACGGCCTCTTTTTACTTTCTCACATCACAAAGGAGTCAAATACTGTAATGACGAAAAAGAAACCTGTAATGCTGGTCATCATGGATGGTTTTGGCTGCAGCAGCATTGCTAAAGATAACGCCGTAGCCCAGGCAGACCTCAAGGTCCTGCCGAAACTTTGGAAAGAATATCCTCATTCGTATCTCGGCGCATCGGGCGAAGACGTCGGTTTGCCTGACGGCCAGATTGGCAACTCTGAAGTGGGCCATCTTAATATCGGTGCGGGACGTATTGTGTACCAGGCGCTGACCAAGATCACCAAGGATATCAAAGACGGAGCTTTCTTCAAGAAGTCGGCTCTCGTCGGTGCCATGGAAAACGTCAAGGAAAAAGACTCGGCCCTCCACCTGCTGGGCCTGGTATCGCCTGGCGGCGTCCACAGCAGTGAACAGCATCTCTATGGTCTTTTGGAAATGGCGAAGCGCTATGGCTTGAAGAAAGTCTACATCCACGCCTTCCTCGACGGCCGCGACGTACTGCCCCGCAGTGCCGGCGAATACCTCCAGGAACTGGAAGACAAGTGCGCAGAACTCGGCGTCGGTGAAATCGCCACCATCAGCGGCCGCTACTATGCCATGGACCGCGACAAGCGCTGGGAACGCGTCGAAAAAGCCTATGATGCCGTCGCCCTCGGCGAAGGACCGCAGGAACCGGATGCCCAGACCTGCCTGGAACATTCCTACGCAGCTGACGTTTCCGACGAATTCGTCATCCCGACAGTCATCCATAAACATCCCGTCCAGGATGGGGACAGCGTCGTCTTCTTCAACTTCCGCCCCGACCGGGCCCGTCAGCTGACGACCGCTTTCGTCGTCCCCGATTTCGACGGCTTCCCGCGTCCGAAGAAACTGGACACGTACTTTGCGACCATGACCCGTTACGAAGACGACCTTCCGGTACACGTCGTCTATGATAAAGAACGGATCCCCGACACACTGGGCGAAGTCCTGTCCAAGGCCGGCAAGACCCAGCTGCGCATTGCCGAAACGGAAAAATACGCTCACGTCACGTATTTCTTTAATGGCGGTGAAGAAGAACCCAATCCCGGTGAAGACCGTATCCTCGTGCCGTCGCCGAAAGTTGCGACTTACGATTTGCAGCCGGAAATGAACGCGCCTATCGTGACGGAAAAAGTCATCGAACAGATCAAGGCCGATAAATATGACATGATCATGCTCAATTTCGCCAATGCCGATATGGTCGGCCATACGGGCGTCTTTGAAGCCGCTGTCAAGGCCGTTGAAACGGTCGATACCTGCGTCGGCAAGATCGTCGAAGCCTTGAAGCCCGTCCATGGCCAGCTCCTGATCATCGCCGACCATGGCAATGCGGAACAGATGGCCGATCCCGATACGGGATGCCCTTACACGGCTCATACGACCAATCATGTACCGTGCATCTTGGTCAGTGAAGAACATAAAGGGGAACACCTGCACGACGGCATCCTGGCCGACGTCGCCCCGACTATGCTGACCCTGGCCGGTATGGCCATTCCTGCCGATATGACCGGCAAATGCCTGCTGGATCAGTGATTATACTCTGTTGTTCTATCGCATCGTGAAGGGAGAGAGTAAGATGGAACAAGATACATTGAGTATCTTTCAAAAAATAGCTCCCGATGTCATGGGGACAATCAAAGAACGTTACCTGCTGCTGCGGCATATCGCCGACGCCGAACCCGTCGGCCGCCGGACCCTGGCCGGCCTTTCGGGCCTGTCGGAACGCGTCGTCCGGTCGCACGTCGACGTCCTGCGGCGCAGCGGTATCGTCCGCTTTACGACGCTGGGCATTGCTATGGAGCCGGAAGGCAAACGGCTCATGCCGGAGCTGTTGGAATGTTTCCTGCGCCTGAACAATTTGGATGACATGCAGCGCCAGATTCGCCAAAAGCTGGGCCTGAAGAATGTCTACATCGTTCCCGGTGACAGTGACAGCGATAAGACAGCGAAGGAAGAACTGGGCCGACGTGGCGCCCTCTTGCTCAACGACCTCTTTGGCAGCGTCGATACTGTCGCCATCAGCGGCGGTTCGACCATGGCCGAAGTGGCCCGCATGCTGCCGGAATGTCTGGCCAATGTGACCATCCTGCCGGCCCGCGGCAGCATGGGGAACCACGTCGAAGTCCAGGCCAACTATATTGCCGCCAACATTGCGTCCAAGACTCACAGCTCGTACCGCATGATCCACATCCCCGAAGGCCTGAGCGACTCGGCGCTGCAGATGATGCTCAAAGCTGACCGTCAGACCCAGGAAAATGTCGCCATGACCGCCCGGGCCCAGGTCGTCATCTTCGGCATCGGCCGGGCCGACCGCATGGCCCGCAAGCGGGGCATGACGACGCTCCAGCGCGATGCCCTGCACAGCCTCGGCGCCTGTGGCGAATCGCTGGGCTGCTATTGCGGCCTGGACGGCAAAATCTTATATGGTACGAATAATGTAGGGATTTCATTACGGGAAATCAAATATCATCCGCACATCATCGCCGTAGCCGGTGGCGCCAGCAAGGCAGAAGCCATCGTCGGCGTCATGCGGGCCTGTCATACGGGCACGCTGGTCACTGATGAAGGTGCGGCTGAAAAAAATCATACAACTGCTTTAATTGGAGGAGGAACCTTTCATGAAAAAAACGATCACCGATGTAAATGTCGAAAACAAACGCGTCTTTGTCCGCGCTGACTTCAACGTCCCCCCTTGATGAAAACTGCCACATCACAGACGACACGCGTATCCAGAAGACGCTGCCGACCATCAAATACTTGCTCGACCACAAGGCTGCTGTCATCCTGGCCAGCCATCTCGGCCGCCCGAAGGGACAGGTCGTCGAAAAGTATTCCCTGAAACCGGTCGCTAAACGCCTGTCGGAACTCCTCGGCATCGACGTCAAATTCGCTCCGGACTGCGTCGGCGCAGAAACGAAAGCCATGGCTGACGCCCTCAAACCGGGTGAAGTCCTGCTCCTGGAAAACCTCCGTTTCCATAAAGAAGAAGAAAGAACGGCGAAGATTTCGCCCGCCAGCTCGCTTCCCTGGCTGAAGTCGGCATCAACGACGCTTTCGGCTGCTGCCACCGCGCTCATGCTTCCGTCGCTGGCATTACGAAGTTCCTGCCCATGGCTGCCGGCTTCCTCCTGGAAAAAGAAATCCGCTTCATCGGCGGTGCTGTCGATAATCCGGCTCACCCCTTCGCAGCTATCATCGGCGGCGCTAAAGTTTCCGACAAGATCGAAGTCATTTCCAACCTTCTGCCGAAAGTCGACCTCATGATCATCGGCGGCGGCATGGCCAATACCTTCCTGGCTGCCCAGGGTTATGGCATCGGCAAATCCCTCGTCGAAGCCGACAAGATCGACCTGGCTAAACAGCTCATCAACCAGGCTAAGGAACAGGGTACGAAACTGCTCCTGCCGGTCGATGTCATGGTCGCCGCTGAATTCAAGAACGATGCTGATCACAAAGTCGTTCCCGTCGATGCGGTCCCGGCTGATTGGATGATCCTCGACGTCGGCACGAAGACACAGGAACTCTTCGCCAAAGAACTGGCTCCGATGAAACTCATCGTTTGGAATGGTCCTATGGGCGTATTTGAAATGGAAAACTATGCTAAAGGTACGGAAGCAGTCGCCAAAGCCGTTGCTGATTCCGATGCTGTTTCTATCGTCGGCGGCGGTGACTCCGTCTCGGCTGTCAACAAGACCGGCCTGGCCGACAAGATCAGCCACATCTCCACGGGCGGCGGCGCTTCCCTGGAATACCTCGAAGGCAAACAGCTCCCGGGTGTCGTATCCCTGAGCGATAAATAAAATCATTCACCTTTAAAGGAGGAAACTCATTATGCGTAAAACCATCATTGCCGGCAACTGGAAAATGAACCATCTCGGTGCCGACGCCAAAGAAACTATCCAGGGCCTCGTTGCCAAAGTCCCGCAGGACGTAAAAACCGGAAGTCATCATCGCTCCGGTCTTCCCGTACCTGCCCATGGCTGTCGAAATGACCAAAGGTACGCCGATCCACGTCGCTGCCCAGAACATGCACTGGGAAGAAAAAGGCGCTTTCACTGGCGAAGTTTCGCCGGCTATGCTTGTCGACATCGGTGTCACCCATGTCATCCTGGGCCATTCCGAACGCCGGACGTACTTCAATGAAACGGACGAAACGGTCAACAAGAAGACCAAAGCCGCACTGGCTCATAATCTGACGCCGATTGTTTGCTGCGGCGAAACGCTGGAACAGCGCGAACAGGGCATCATGCAGTCCTGGATTGAAGGCCAGATTGAAAAAGCCTTGGAAGGCCTGACGGCAGCAGACGTCAAGAAAGTCATCATCGCTTATGAACCGATCTGGGCTATCGGCACGGGCAAGACGGCCAGCGCTGCCCAGGCAGAAGAAGTCTGCGCTATCATCCGCAAGAAACTGGCTGCCCTCTATGACGCAGCTACGGCAGAAGACGTTTCCATCCTCTACGGCGGCAGCGTCAAAGGCGGCAACGTCGCTGAACTCACAGGCTCTGCCGACATCGACGGCGGCCTCGTAGGCGGTGCCAGCCTCAAAGCCGACGACTTCCTGGCTATCATCAACAATGCTGTTGTAAAATAGTTAGTGGCTAGTGGCTAGTGGCTAGTGGCTAGTGGCTAGTGGCTAGTGGCTAGTGGCTAGTGGCTAGTGGCTCGTAGGGGTCGCCACGTGGGCGACCCGTTATGGATTTGGATGATTTTTCTATCAGACTGGCCGGGAAATCGTACATGCACCGGAGCGGGCGCCCCACGTGGTCGCCCCTACAGAAAAGGACCTGTCGCTTTTGCGGCAGGTCCTTTTGCTATATCTCCCCACATTTGTTACAATAAAGGCAATGAGATGGAGGAGGAATTCGATGAAATATATTTTATATGTTCTTTCTTTTTTCTGCCTACTCATCGGCGGCGGTGCCTGGTCCTTTTATAACCATCCTGTCGGTGTCATCGGCGTTATCCTGTCGCTGTATATCCTGTATCGCCTGGAACGGCAGCCGCACAAGCTTTCTTTGAAGTGGCCCGGCAGCAAAGGGAAGGGAGCCAGCCGTGACCAGGCGGCCTTTGAAAAGGCCGTCAGCGATTTCAACCGCATGGAAGCGGAACGATTGGGTCTGACCGACCCGGACCTGCGCCGGACCGTTGCCAATATGCAGCACATTGCCCGTAACTTCCTCTACTATTTACAGCAGTATCCCGAACGGATCGGACTGGCAGAACACTTCATCGATTACTATCAGGACCGGGCCGTCTACATGGTCCATAAATATAAGAAACTGGCCGTAACAGGCGTCAAGACGGACAAAGTGGTCAACACGCAGAACAAGCTCAAGACCCTGCTCAGCCAACTCGACCAGGCCTATGAAGAACAGTTCACGCAGGTCATGGAAGCGGAATTAGTGACCATCGACGGAGAAACGACGGTCATGGCCCAGAACCTGTCTGCCCAAGGCCTGTACGACCCGGAGGCAGCCGCGCGGAGAAAGAAGCCGTCGTCCCTGAAAGGCTCCCTGGTTCAGTGGAAGCAGAAAGCCGCCGACCGCTTCGATGCCTATACGGACGGGACCTTCTCGTCGATTACACCGGAACTGCGCCATAAAATCAACGAAGAGCGCCTGATTACAGCCGTCCTGGCCTTCTTCCTGGGATCCTTCGGCATCCATTACTTCTATTTGAAGCGCCCTGTCCGCGGGGCCATCTACGCCCTCTTCTGCTGGACCCTCATCCCAGGCTTCCTGGGCCTGCGCGAAGGCATCCGCTACTTCAACATGACGACCGATGAATTTTACTATGCCGATTATTTACATAAATACGGCGCTTAGAACAAATCGCTTATACCTAGCAAGTGTGTGCCTTCTCTTTGAGCGCGTTCTATGACAGGTTGGGTGTATCCGCCTTTGCTGAAAAAGACCAGGTGCTTTTTCGTTACTTTCGGGAAAGCGGCCGTAGCCTGGACTAAGTCATCATACTCTTCCATGGGCATCGGGCGGTTCCGGTATTTACATTCGCAGAAGATTCCCTCTGTTTCTGTTTTGTCCAGTGCGAGGATATCGATATCGTCTTGTTGTTTCAATAGGGGATTAGTGCCCCACCATTTGCCGATGACAGCGGGAATGAAGGGGAGGGCGTGAGCCTTGGCCTGGCGCCAGAGGTATTCGGTGCAGATTTCTTCAAAGACAGGTCCCATATAGTCAGATATGCCGTCCATGATTTCTTGGGCGGCTTTTTCTTCGCCTAAGAGAAAGTAGTAATTTTTTTGTGAGAACGTGTAGCGGTACCAAAAACGGTAGTAATGGTCTGCAATCACGTAAATTCCCTTTTTGCTCGTCTTAGGCTGGCCACAGGGGATGATTTTCTTTACCAGCCGGATATTCTGTAAAACTTGCAGATATTTCGTGCATTTGCTCCGGTCTTCGTGGATGCGGTCAGCGATAGTTGAAATCTTATTGGCTCCATTGGCTATGGCTTCGAGGATACTATTGTAGATACCTGGTTCACGCAGTTCCATGCGCAAGAGGAGTTGCGGTTCGTCGTGAAGATAGGCATTTTCAGACAGAATATGTTCGGCAATATTTGTGGTAATGTCTTGCGCCGGATTGAAAGCTTTCAAATAGCGGGGGATTCCGCCGAGGATTCCATAGGCCAACAATTTTTCTTCTTGTGAATAATTGGGGAAAAATTCAGCACTTTCCAGATAATCAAAGGGCTTTACTTCTAAATGCGCGGTGATCCGCCCATATAAGGGGCTTTTATATCCCATGACTTCATTGATCATAAAGCTGACACTGGAACCGCAGAGGATGAGAAAAATATTTTTATTTTGCCAACTGTGATCGATAGCATGTTGGAAAATACTTTTTATCGAAGGATTCTGGGCGGCCAAAAAGGGGAATTCGTCGATGATGAGGACTGTCCGCTTTTCGGTGCCGCTTTGTTTTTCGATAAAGGCCAAGGCTTTTTCCCAATTCGGGAAAGGCGCTAAATAATCACCTGTATAATGTTCCTGTACAGTTTGGGAAAAATCTTCCAGATTCAGTACATCGTTCTTTTCCTGGGCCGGGAAAAAGATACAAGCATGGGACTGAGCGAATTTTGTAAAATCGTCGTCTTTCCCACACGGCGACGGCCGTACATGATTAAGAATTGAAAAGAATGAGAATTATATAATTTTCTAAAAGTGCTAATTCCTGTTTTCTGCCAATCATGAGAAAAACCTCCATAAATAAAGTGAAACACGAGTATAATACTTATAAGTATTATACTCGTGTTTCACTTTATTTGCAATTCGTCAATATATCATATGAATATTACGGACGTCTTGTGGGGGGGGACGAACGTAGTAAAATAAGAATGAAATATTATGTAAGGACGTCTGTTGTGTATATATTAATAATGGAATTATTCAAAATAATAAAATATGTCCACAAAAGAAGTGTTCTAGTTATATCTCATATTCTTTTAAAGGAGGCTTGTTTAATTGAAGAAAAAAATATTGGCTATGATTTTGTTGGGAATAACAATACTACTTAGCGGTTGTTCACTGGGAAATCATAGTTTGTCATCGAAAGATACTGTTGAAGCTCCACCCAAAATTAGTTATGCGAAAAGTGATGCTATTTCGGCGGATATTTATTTAGATGGAACTACATCTATGTATGGATACGTTAATTATCCAGGAGGTACTATATATGCGGATGCTGTAAAGGATATTGACAGGACAATTACTGAAAACTGGAAGAATGATTCCATTAAATACATCAAATTTGGGGATAATTTCCAGGAAATGGATCGAGACGCTTTTTTGCATATGGATAATCCGGATTTTTATAATCAAAAAGATACTAGTTTGCAAAAAGTTATTGATCAATCTAAAGAAAATGATTTGACAATCATTGTAACAGACCTCTTCCAGACTAACCAAGATTTAGATAGCTTAGTCCGCTCTATTAAAAATAAAGGAATGGGGAAAGACAAGGCAGTTGCTGTCATTGGTCTGAAAAGTCAATTCAATGGCAAAATTTTTGATGTAGGGAAAAACATGTCCTCCCTTGATTATGCTAGCTCTGATGATCCGTTGTCGTATAGACCTGTTTATTTGCTAGTATTTGGGAATAAGAATGACACACGTACTTTTGTGAAAAGTTATCAGAAAAAATTACCGGAAAGTGCACAAACTAATGTAGCAATTTTCTCTTCAGATATAGGTATTGATACAATATTGGAAGCAGATAAGGTAAATAGTAAGAAAAAAGATAATAAGGATAAAGCAGCCAAGATGGCAACTATTTCTAACTTACTTCCTAAAAGTGATATTATGCAATATCGCTTGAAAAAGGATGAAAAACTCTCTGAAGCTCCCGTACGCATGTATAGTAAAGAGGTTCTTGGAAAAATTCCTGATACATATACAATGAAAATTGATAGCATTGAAACATGGAATAAACAAAATAAAACATTTGATTCTATAACGGCGGATGATTTTCTCAGTGCAGATGTTTTTGACATCGGATTAAATGATGGTACTGCCAATATTTCTTTTATGATACAGGCTAAACCAGCGGCCATACATAAAAAAGAAGGAGTTTACAGAGTTAACTTGTCTTTAATTCCCGATAAGGATAAATATATAAAGGCCATCGATACCTTCAATGACTGGAATTTTGATGATAATCAAATTAGTGAAAGTCAAGAATCATTAAAACAAATTGGCAATAAGACGTTAAATATTAGTAAATTTGTTACGATGTTGGCCAATTTGAATTATGAATTGAATATACCAGGGTTCCATAATATTTATGTTTATTTTGAGGTTAAGTAGAAAGGAAGTAATTGAGATGAAATGGATAACTTTTTTTGTGAAAGCCGTTGTGACTTTCTTTGTTTTATGGTTATTAGCAATTTATTTGTACGGTGATTTCTATCTGGCAGATAACATTGTCCCCGAAGCGGATGTAGAAATTGATGAATGGCTTCATTCTTATTATTTGGCTGGAGGAATCGCAGCTTTTGCTGGACTGATTTGCAGTACTATTTGGTTTTATTTTGGTATCAATTATTCAGGTGGGTCAGGTATTGGTGTAACTCATACCATTTTGTGGATTGTTTCGGCGATTGCTAGCTTCCTCATCGCATTCTTAGTCATCGATTCAGCGCAGGAAGGGACAGGGCTGTCTTTCTTTTTCGTTGGTTTCTTAGCCCCTGTAGGTTATTATCTTAATTCACTGATTAATTCAGCGGAAGCAGTTAAGTTTATCCCCCCACTGGGCGAACGTCTTCATGGATGATTAATAGGAAGGGAGAGAGAAATCATGAGTTATTATCTAATCGGAATCGGAGGAACCGGGGCTAGATGTATGGAAGCCTTTGTTCATTTGACGGGAGCTGGACTGTTAAAAGATAATCAGCCGATTAAACTGGTTTATGTCGATGCTGATGTGTCCTGTGGAAATCTATTACGGGCTCAGCAGACAGTGGACTTATATGAAAAAGTACGCAAACTTCGATTTGGCGATGAGGGAATATTTAAAAATGAAATTATCTCCTCTGGGTTTTGGTGCCCTGTCGAAAAGAATTGTAATACCTTAGATGAGGTATTCCAAAGCACAGCCCTTATCAACAAGAAGGATACAAAGCCGTTAGGGATGCTATACGAGTCGCTCTTTACCAAGCAGGAACGGACGACAAATTTAGATAAGGGCTTTCGGGGACATCCAGCTATTGGGGCCGCCGTTATGACCGAAAAAATGAATATGGATGATGAACCATGGAAGACGCTCTTACCACAGATTAATGCGGATAAAGATGCAAAAATTTTTCTCTTTGCTTCTGTTTTCGGGGGAACTGGGGCTGCCGGATTTCCGACTATTGCCCGATTGTTGAAAGATGCTTTGCATAAGGATGCGGGTGGAAATTGTGTTGCCAATATTGGCGGTGCTTTAGTCCTGCCATATTTTCAGTTCCCGCCTGCTGATGATGAAAATCGCGATGCCATGCAAGCTAAAGTCGATGAATTCATGTTGAATACGAAATCGGCCCTGGATTATTATAATGAAAATAATCTGTTGGGACCGGTATTTACGTCCGTTTACATGGTTGGCGATAATGATTTGGCAGAGGTAAAGAAATTCAGTTTAGGATCGAAAGCTCAAGAAAATGAAGCCAATATCGTCGAAATGTATGCGGCATTAGCGGCCTTTGATTTCTTTAACAAAAATGAATATGATCGGGGAAGCGTGCCGATGATTGGACGAAAAGAAGAAGATTGTATTACCTGGGATGATTTGCCTGATGTATGTGTCGATGGCAGATTGAAAGATAAAATGGCTACGTATATCCGCTTTTTGTATGCTTATCGTTGGAATGTCCTTGAATCATTAGAAAAGATTGCTCAAGATGAAAGTTATGATAAATATGTTGCCTGGTATAAGGACTTGGTAAAGAAAGCTGGAGGCATCGATGTATATCATGACAAAGCAATGATGGAGCACTTTAAAGATTTGGGTGAATATGCTGAACGATTCTTTGCATGGATGTATGATATTATTAATAGCTCTCCGCGTAGTATTAAATTGGTGAATCAGGATGTATGCAGTGCTTGCGTTTATGATTCTGACGATAATAAAAAAGGCTTATTCAGTTTCTGGAAGAAGGAAAAACAAAAGTTTTTCAAGTTAGATATTTATCAAGTCGTATTGCCCATTACTGAACGGAAAGATAAGTTAGATGGTAAAACTTTTTGGCAATCATTGTGTAATTATACAAAGCAAATGAAAAAAACAGAGGCGACGGGCTCAGAAATTCTGATGCAGGCCATCCAAAATATTTGTAAATAGGAGGAAAGATTATTATGGCATTTCCCTTATTACCTAGTCTAAAAACAGATAGTAAAGTTGCGATTCCTAAAAATGGCGAATGGACAATAAGTGCACAAAATACCTTATCAGGATTAGTAGAAGGCTTAAAGGTGGCTGCTAATAAAAAGTCCAATATTAGTTCTATTCCTGATATATGGGCGCGCCCTATCCTGATGCAAAGTATATTAGGCGATAGTACCCATCCTAAATATGAACAATGTGTAGCCGAATGGAGAGGATTGATGGCCATCATGGCTTTAAGAAAAATGAGAGGATTATCTCATTTACACATTGCTAATGTTGAAATTCCGGCAACTGATAGATTACATGACGATGATCCAGTATTTTTGAAGGTCTTGGCCCATTCTCTTCCTATGGAATATTTACAGATGCAAAATGATGATACGATTAAGGATAAGACAGGAATTCAAGCTAAAATACAATTATTGACTTACGATGAACACCCAGTAGGGATTTTTTGGCCATCCATTTTAATTTGCCCAGCCTTGGAATTAGCAACTTATCATCCCACCGATATACCTTGGTGGAGTCATGAAGGAATCATAGACCCCATTAGTTCTTTAAGCAATGATGAAAAAAATGCGCTTTATGCCTGGTTACAGCAAATTATTGATCAAGTTCCCCAAAATAGCACTATTTTACCGAAGTTGTTATCTTCTTTTCGCGATGATATTAAAGAAAATTTGGGGGAGTTTTTTAAAGAAAGTGTATTTCAGCCCCAAGAAGGAACTATGCTGGGCGTTACTGGCGTATGCTCTCTCGTTGACAGGCCTATTATCGGAATCGTGGACGACGATTTTTTAAAAAAGTCACAAGTATTATTGATGAATCAGCGAGGAAATGAGAATATTGCCAACCTATTGGTCGTAACGCCTGATTTAGATGAACAATGGAATGTCAGTGCCAGTGAGATTATTGTAGGCGGATTTATTAATGCTAGTATTTGTCTACATAAAGGAACGGGTATTATTGTCGAGCATCAAAGATTGGGAGATATCGATTTGTCCGAATATAATGCGGAAATCCATATGGCAGATGAATTTTTCACTAATAAAATTACTGTTTTTTATTTGCCTTATAATGCTTTTCCAGCGGTTATGGGAAATAAAGTTTTATGATTATCGACAAGCTAAAGTCAATGTTATTTTACCTGTGCGAAAATGGCTGTTAGATTATTTGGAACCCGAGTTTATTGCCCGGAATACCCGGATTTCTGTTATTAATCAAGATATTGAGGTGACGATGTCACTGCCAGTTTCAAGGGCCAGATGGCAAGGGCAAACTCATGACTACGAAAAAAGTATATAAGGCAGCCCAAAGAGATGAAATTCATCTTGATAAAAAAGAAGAAATCCTTTCTTATGATTCAGTCCCATTGATTCAAGTATGGCCGAATATTCGTTTGCGAGAACCAAACGAATGGAAAGCCTACTACACTTATTTTGATTTAGGAGATATATCCATTCCTTTTCATGCTACGCCTATATTTAAAAACGGTGTGGCTGATGAAGAAAATTTGCCCGATACCAGTGCTGAAATTTGTAAAGGTGAATCATTTCCTGAAGCTTTTGTATGTGAACATGAGAGCAAAGATTTGTATGGCAAATTAAATCAGGAAGAAGTGGGTTTGCTTTTATTGGATCAGAGCCAAGTAAAGGAAGTTAGCACGCAGACTGCTAAATGTAAAATTGGTATCGATTTTGGGACGACGAATACGACTGCCTATATGCTCGTTGATAATGAAATGCCTAAGCTAATGCGTTTTAAAAATCATAAATACTATGTAACCTTCACGGGAGGCGCGGAAAACCTCGAAGGGGGAGATAAGGATTCATTGCGCAGAAATTTTATTTCCGAACAAGATCAGCCCAGCGACAATCAAAGTTCAATTAAAACTATGTATCATGCTAATCCTGAACGGGTAATGGCTAGTCCATTCTTTTCAGGAAATATCTATTACATTGACCAATCTCAAAATATTGATGCCGATAGAGGCATTATGGGAAATATCAAGACGACCGATATGAAATGGGACCAAGTAAAAGGCCGTGTTTATATGCAGGGCTTCTTGATGCAGTTATGTCTGCAATGTATGGTCGAAGCAGTAGAAACGGGTGCTAATACCTTTGAATGGCTTTATTCTTATCCTAAGGCATTTTCGCTTATGCAGCGTAATCAGTATCAGAGTACATGGAAGGCTATTTATGATGAAACGATTCAGACGGCGTGCACTTTGAATAGTGTAGAGCCTTCTTCGTTATCAGAAAGTGAATCCGTAGCCGAATACTTTAAAAAAGACATGAAGGCTTCGACTGCCAGGGGGATTGTTTGCCTGGATATCGGCGGAGGAACTACAGATATTGCTGTATGGCAGGGAAGCGATGATGCGCTGTTGAATCAGACGTCTATACGTTTTGCAGGCCGTAATGTTTTGAATGATTATTTGTGGAACCGCCAGCAAAATGGTCATGCTATATTGTCCAAATTAACCAATGGTGATTCTGATTTTACGATGATGTTAAAGAGTTTGGAAAGCGAAGATTCACAGAATGGTTTTGATTTAAAACTTGAAGCACTGTTGCGGGATTACGAAGAAGATATTTTTAAATCTTTACCTACAAAGAGTGCCGATCCGGAAATTGCTCTTCTTATTCGCGATATTTCTTTTGCTTTGGCAGGTATCTTTTTCTACAGTGGCATGTTGATTGGGTATTTACGACAGCAAGGTAAATGTGATATCAATCAGCTTTTGCCGAATTGCTATGTCGGTGGCAACGCATCAAAATTGCTGAATTGGGCTGCTGGTGGAGAATTTTCCTCTAAGAATATTATGTCAGCTGTGCTTAGACAATGCATGTATTCTGGTATTACAGCTGAAGATACAGAGGAAAAGCTAAAAAATAATTTCACCATCGAAATGACGGAACATCCTAAACAAGAAAGTAGCCTACGGCTTAGTTACCAGCTCAGGAAGCGATGACGATGCTTTTGATTTTGGCCTGGATGATGACGAGGCAGATGGTACTATTCTCTTAGCGGGAGAAAAATTTACGGTTGAATCAGAAAATCGAGATAGCCGTATTATTACAGCCGCTGATTTTTTGGAAGGCGTCCATATTGATAATGAAAGTCCTGAATTATTTAAAAAATTCATTTCCTTATTTAATAAAATTATGCGAAAAATGCGCTTAGAGCCGATTGATTTTACAGATAATGATTTATCAACATTTGTACTAATGTCAATCAGGAATTGAGCGATATAAAACAAGAAGCCAATGGGGATGTCATGAATATCAAGGCAGAGCCTATCTTTATTTTGGTCTTGAAAGAAGCATACCGGTATTTATCGAGCCAAAAATAGAAAATGGAGGTGGAAAAATTAGATGGAACAGAAGAATAAAGAAATTTTGGACGAGTTGGTGGCCTTATTGAAACAATTAAAGAAAGATAAAATAGCAGGAGCGCCTTACATAAGCAGATTTTTTAATTATTTAAAGCAATATTCTATACAAGATATGATTGACTTAGTAGCCAATGAGGAGACACGTCAATCACTTGTTTCATTGCAAGAGGAACATAGTCCTGAAATCAAGGGGAATGAATGTTACAATTCTTTGCAAGAGGAATATCAATCGGATTGTCAGAAATGCATTTCCATTGATCAGATTATCAGTGCGTTGCACAATGATGAAGTCATCAACAAAATTGCTCCAATAATCTATGATTATCTAATGCACCCAAATATATCGAAGAACATCCCTGTGAATCCGGCAGATGATAAAGCCACTTTAGATGGTAGTACGAAGGTAGATTTAATTACGGA
>ENA-OQBV01000812-OQBV01000812.1-human-gut-metagenome-genome-assembly--contig:-NODE-812-length-17151-cov-3.798872_pt1 | contig 17151 bp, 14 predicted proteins | sample MGYA00242750_ERZ504559 | MGnify/ENA primary metagenome ERZ504559 (study PRJEB26092, sample SAMD00036230) | human gut metagenome | host: Homo sapiens | study: EMG produced TPA metagenomics assembly of... | reverse complement strand
TTTATGCATAACGGTCTGAAAATTACCACAAAAGTAAATTCAAATCCGTTCTCCCCAAAATCTCCTATAACAAATTGAATTTCAATTATTTCAAAGAACTTCTATGATTTTTTAGTGGACACTAATGTTTTAAGAATTATAAATAGTGTGAGAACCTTTCTTGGCAATATCTCGTGATAAATAGTGCGTATTATTTGTCTGACTGGAAGAAAAATTCTTTACATTTGTATAATCTTTAAAATATCATGCTATGTTAGGTGCAGTTATAGGTGATGTAGTGGGTTCCGTGTACGAGTTTCACAATACCCGCGATTACAATTTCCCGATGTTTTCTCCTTCCAGTAATTATACAGATGATACCGTTATGACCATGGCAGTAGCCGATTGGGCGATGAAGTGCAAGGCGGCAGGCGAAACGGCTTACCCGCATCAGCTACTGGAAGAGTGTATGGTAAAAGTAGCCAACGCCTATCCTTGTCCGATGGGTGGTTACGGAGGTAAGTTCCGTCTGTGGCTTTTTCATCCTCAAAGCCTGACAGACGACACAACCGGAAAGCCGGCAGTACGTCGGTGTCCTTACAATTCCTGGGGAAACGGCTCTGCCATGCGAGTTTCATCCATAGGCTGGCTGTTTGATACGTTAGAAGAAACGGAGAGAGTGGCCGGCATTTCGGCTTCTATCACACACAATCATCCCGAGGGAATAAAAGGTGCGCAGGCAGTAGCGGCAGTCATCTATCTGGCACGTACCGGCAGCGGAAAAGAAGAAATCAAACAATATATCGAAAAACGCTTCGGTTACAACCTGAATGAAAGCTGGGAACATTTGCATCAAACCTACCGTTGGGATTCGAGTTGCCAAGGCACGGTTCCGCAGGCACTGATTGCTTTTCTCGAAAGCAAGGACATGGAGAGTGCACTCCGCATGGCAGTTTCCATGGGCGGCGACAGCGATACACTTGCCTGCATCACGGGGGCAGTGGCCGAAGCATACTATCAGGAAATTCCCTCGTTTATAGTGGACAAGGTACTTTCTTTATTGCCTGAAGAATTTCTCAGTCTGCTGAAGCAGTTGGCAGACGGAGCTTATGCCTCATGTTACGCAAAATATATAGCTGGATACACTCCGGCAAAAAACAGAGAATATACCCCCGACCGGATTTCCTCGCTGAAACCGGGTGAGGTATTTGTCTTCGGTTCTAATCTGGCAGGACATCACGGTGGTGGAGCAGCACGACTGGCCTATGAACGATTCGGTGCGAAGTGGGGGACAGGCGTTGGAATGACCGGACAATGTTATGCCATACCTACCATGCAGGGAGGAGTAGAAACCATCCGTCCCTATGTAAAAGATTTTGTAGCATACGCCAAAGTACATCCGGAAAATAAGTTCTGGGTAACTCGGATAGGCTGTGGAATAGCAGGATTCAAGGACAAAGAAATCGCCCCACTGTTTACCGATGCACTCGACGTGCCGAACATCATCCTACCCAAGACCTTTTATGATATACTGATGAAGCGATGACGAATAAAACAAGCTGAAAACTGTTGGTTGTCTGCTTTTTTCTGTTTATCTTTCGACTGAATAAGATTTGAAAACATAAAATAAAAATTAATATGGGAATCATGAATACTATTTTCGGAAATGTTTCCGAAATGGATATTGCCAGTTTACAAAAAGAGTTTGGCGCATTGCTTTGTGAGGGAGAACGTATTGAAAGGGCTTATAAGCTGATAAGGGACAAGTGGGTATTTACCAATAAGCGTCTGATCATTCAGGATGTTCAGGGAGTGACGGGTAAGAAAAGAGAATATTTGTCTGTACCCTATCGTTCCATAGAACGTTTTTCGATAGAAACTGCCGGTACATTTGATATGGATGCCGAAATGAAAATCTGGATAAGGGGATGTGAAGAACCTCTGGAACAGAACTTTGGTAAGGATTCGAACATTATAGAGATACAGCGAGTACTGGCGCAGTATGTGCTGTAACAGCTCGCTGTAATTCATGCATTTGTTGGATTTATTATTAAGCAATAATCTGTAATATGCTGAAATTCATTCTTTTTGTGTTAGCTGGTGCTGTAATTTATGTATTGTTTTCTTATGTATTGAGATTATTTAATCTGTCTGATGACTTGATAATTGGGATTACCAGCGTATGTGTCAGTTGTATACAAGGATATATTGGATATCTTATTTATATTAGGCCTGATAAAACGAAGATTCAGTAATTCTGGAAGTCGTTTTTATCCACATGCCTTTTTATTTTTCCACTCGTCTATAGTCAAGAGTGTGAAATGTTCTGTCCGTACATCTCCTAATGGGGATGGTTTTCCTTGTTCTGTATGATGGAATTTAAATCCGCATTTGTCCATTACTCGGCGCGATTTGAAATTCCCATCGTAATATCCGCACCATACTCTTTTAATTCCCAAGTCTTCAAAACAATGTTCTAACAGGCGATGTACGGCTTCCGGTATCAGACCTTTTCCCCAATAAGGAACTCCTATCCAATAGCCTATTTCTGCATCGCCTTCCTGCATGTCTGCACTGTGTACACTGTCGCCAAACATGATACCCACACTTCCTATAGGCTCTTGGGTTTCTTTCAATACCACAGCGTATGTTTCAGGGGCAGAGAGAATGTTGCGGATAACATTTTTGCTATCCTCCACAGATGTGTGTGGCGGCCATCCTGCTATAGGACCTATATTCGGGTTTTGAGCATATTTGTAAAGTGCTTCTGCATCATTTTCGTTCCATCGACGCAGTATTAGTCTTTTGGTTTCCATAGCTTGTGTTATTATAAGGTAAATATTTTTTATTGTGCATTAGAAAATATGATGCTGTTTTCGTCGAACAGCGGGGCGTCTTGGCCTATCTCAATGAAAATCGCTTTATCGGGATTGCTATCGTGTATTTCAAAATTATTCTTTGTCCACTGTTGCCTACACCCCATCCGTTACAAGGAGCTGGAACGGGTTCAGACTGCATCTGTGCTTTAACTTCTGTATGCATAATCGCCATCAGGAACCATAATAAATTTTCTGATTCCTTTTCTCTGGGACTTTATTTCTTCAAATTTGCATGTCTGTCGTTTATCCCAGTTCTCCGATTTTTCTAAAGTTCTGATGACATCATTTATATCTTTATTTGGCAGATGAAAAACCTGAATAAGCATATGCGGTGCTTTGTCACCTTTTCTTACCATCGATATGCCTGGTAAAGACGGGTCGGCTATAAGCCGGATATTTTCATTCTCCTGCACCCATAATGTAAGGCCGGCACCAGAGATTTTCTTCCATACAAATCCATCGTATGCTTTTCTTGTTGGTTCGTTCTTCACAGTTTCTGAATGATTACTATTCTTTACAAATACAATATTCCTTTTTCTTCTTTCTACAACAAGAGTATCTTTATTACATCTGACTATATTCATCGTATCGGAAAAGTGAATTGTTTGGCTATTACCTATACTTTCTCCATTCAATATCAATTTTTTGTCTGTTACTTTCCACTGATGATAAAGCAGGGTACTCATACCTATCGACTGTGCAGAGCCATCTTCTTTTAGATCCATGCCCTGAATATAAGATACGTTCTCTGGAAGAACCTCTATCCATTGTCCTGCCAGATTAATGTTGTTATTAGAAGAACAGGCACATAGGACCAAGGCAAAGATTGAAATGATCTGTTTCATAGTATAACTGTTTAGTTAGTGATACTGATTTGTAAATATGGTTTCTACTGTAACGTAAAGTTAAGAATAAAGATAATCTGTTTTATCAAAAAAGCACCGTATATCTCTGGATAACGGGTGCTTTTTTGATAGTTTGTTTATTAATTATTTTGTTTCTCCCAAAAGAATATCTGCTCCCTGAATAAATGTAATATCACGCGGTATGCCTGCACCATTGATTTTGTCGAGGTCTGCCTGAAGTGCAGGAGTGATTCCACCGTTTTCGGCTCTGTACTTCGTAGCGAACTCTACGTTTCCGTCTCCCTGTGTTTGGAGGATTAGCGCAGCCCAGCCGTTCATGGCTTCTTTTGCCTTTCCGAAATCTATTACATACTGACCTTTGGCGTCACGTGAGAAGGCTCCTGCTTTTTCCATATAGTTGAAGCACATCATGTTGGCTTTTCCATGCGATGAAGCTGCTCCAAATCTTACGGAACGCAAGATGCCTGCAATATAAGTAGCGATAGCGTCTTCGGCTGTAATATTGGTGATTTCGCCCATTTCGATAAGTTTGGTTACCATGAACAGACCTAAGATATCTGCTTTAGCTTCTTCCCATGAAGTTTTTTCGGTTCCCATCACGGCATCCACACTTTCGTTGGTGTTAATGGTCTGCTTAACACCCAGCCCGTGCGCTACTTCGTGGAAAGTAACATTCCAGAAGAATGCGTCGAAGTTAAGGTATTTCTGCTGTTCGGGTGTTACGATAAGTTGTCCGATAGGCATAAGGATTTTATCAAACTTTGCTTTCATGGAGTTTCTCAGTTGCAGACGACGGGTACCTTTCAGTGCGTGTACTCTTTCGTCGTTCGGCAGATTGATGGCGATCGTCTTACTTCCGGCGTTGCAGTCGCCTGCATAATACACGGCATCGTATACGTTCAGGTCGGACGATGTACCCGGAACAAATGTCTTGTATTCTGGTGCACAAGGCAATTCTTTCTGGAGAGCCGGAAGCATGGCTACAAATTTTGCAAGGTCTTTGCTTCTAGCTTCGTCTTTCAACAGGATAAACGACTCGTATGAGGCTTTGGTTTCCTGGAACTTGTCGTCGTAACTTTCAATAGGACCTGTCACAAAATCTATTTTGCTGTCTTTCATGTCCATCCATGCAAGGTCGCTTTCCAGATAGTCATCTGTCTTGAATGCCTCGATACGCTTCTCAAGATAGTTTTCCAGCCCCGGATCTTCTGCCAATGTCACTGCTTTCTCCAGTAAAGCACAGATACGTCCTATTTCTTCGGCATAGGCTTCATGATACCAGACACTTTTTAATGAACCATCTTCGTTTCTGCGGATAACGGTGTACCATGAATTCTTGTTAGCGTCTTCGAATGCGTCGAACTCCTCTGCTGTAATGTCATGTGGATAGTAGTTACATACAGCCGGTTTCTCGCCATAGCCGGCCAGAAACGGTTTGTTATTGTCAAGACGATCCCAAGCCCCATAGTGAATCATGGCAAACTCTTTTGCATAACTGTCAGTGATGGTATCGAGCTGGCTCTTGTCACCAAAAGTCTGCTGCCAGAAAAGATCGTCGGTGATTTCTCCTACCTGAAAGAATATTTTTACCAACTCTTTTTCCTTGTCATTCAGATTGTTTACAAGGTCGGATTTCAATTCTACTTGAGCATACTCCTCAACTTTTGCTTTCATAGGAGATTCCTGCTGTTGGGTACTGCAAGAAAACAATGTTGAGGCTACAGTTGCAACTCCCAACAAAGATGCCGAAAGGTTAATCATTTTTTTTCTCATAATCGATTGTTTATTCTTTGGTTTGCGAAGATACGAAAAGTAGCTGACAATACATTAGTTTACATAAATCTCATCCACAAAAATAAAGGCGTCTCCACCTGGCCAAGTGTGCCATGAGGGGAGTTTAGGAGTGATTTTGCCAACTATCCTGACATAGCGTGCCTGTTGTGTGTCGAATGTCAGTTCATGGCGATAGATACCGTCAGGATCGTCTTTCTTTAACACAGGTTTTGAACTTTCTGCCACTTTGGTGAAATGCTTTCCGTCGGCAGAACACCATACTTCCATACCTGTGATGTCCATTACGGCAGATCCGATTGCTACATCGGTACGGAATGCTGCACTCGATACTTCTGTTTCCTTTCCTAAATCTACTGTAGCATCCAGATCGCAGAGGAAGCCCAGCCAACGGCCGGTATTGTAACGTGTATCTCCAGTCAGTCCGTCGGTCAGTATGGAAGCTCCTTTGTAAGTATAGGTAGGACTCGGCTGTCCGGCCAGCGTTACAGGGCAGAATGTAGCTTTGTTTACACAGATCGTATCACACACTAAACTGTTGTCTGTTTCTCCCGGCATAATAACCTTTGCCTTAAGTATGGCATTGCTGTTTATAGTGAACGGTTCCTTATAAAGTTGTGATGCTTCTGTAGGTTCACTGCCATCCAAGGTATAATATATCTTTCTGTTTCCAAGGGTATTCAGTCGTATGCTGAGTTTACGGTTCAATGTATCATTCTCGTAGTCGGATGTTACTTCAAATGCTCCTTTATGGTAGCTCAGTCCATATTTGTCATATCGCTTGATGATGTTGAACATACGTAAAGCAAATTCATGATAATCTCTGTTCTGCTTGTCAAAACCGTTCCATGTAATTTCTGCGAGTGCGGCAAGTCGGGGCAGCAGGCGGTACTCTATCTGCTCCATTGTTTCTATATCTTCGCTCCAGAGGCAAGCTTGAATACCTTTAATGTGTGCAGCATCAGTCTCGGTCATATCGCTGAGGACAGGATTAAAGTCATATACTTTTCTTATGGCATTATCTCCCGGCAGATTGAGCACATCCATTGCGCTGAAGTAAAGTTGTCCGCAAGGAGTCATGATTACATCGTATCCCTTTTTAGCCGCTTCTGCACCATATTCCGCATTTCTCCATGCCATAACAGTAGCATTGGGTGTCGCTCCTCCAGCAAGAATCTCATCCCAGCCTATAATGCGCCGTCCGTTTTCCTCAACAAATTTTTCCACTTCGGTCATAAAGTAGCTTTGCAGTTTGTCCTCTGCTTCATACTGCTTGGTATCTTTCCATCCTTGAGCCTTGATAAGGGCCTGACATTTGGGACATTCCTTCCAACGGTCGCGCGGACACTCGTCTCCACCAATGTGAATGTAGCGTGAAGGGAACAGTTGCATGACTTCTGTCAATACATCTTTCACAAACGGCAAAGTCTTGTCACTTCCTACGCACAACACATCCTTGTGTACACCATATTCTACAGCTGTTTCGTAGGGTCCTCCGGTACAACCGAGTTCCGGATAGGCAGCCAGTGCCGACTTGATATGTCCAGGAAGGTCTATCTCGGGTATAACTTCTATGTATCTTTCGGCTGCATATTTTACAATTTCCTGAATATCCTTTTGCGTATAGAAACCGCCATAAGGTTTTCCGTCAGTCCCTTTCACACCGTCTGTACGCAGTGATTCCTTTCTTTTGGAGCCTATTTCGGTGAGTAGGGGATACTTCTTTATTTCTATTCTCCAGCCTTGATCTTCAGTAAGATGCCAGTGAAATACATTCAGATTGTGCAGTGCCATAAGGTCGAGATACTGTTTCACTTGCTCTACGTTGAAAAAGTGACGTCCTACATCGAGATGCATGCCCCGGTATGCCAAGCGGGGATAGTCTTCGATGTTAGTCTGTTGGAAAGCAATTTTGTCGCTTGCCTCTACAGGGGAAGCCTTACGAAGTGTCTGTACCCCATAGAAGACACCTGCATGCGATCCTCCGGTTATGGTGATACCGTCGCTGCTTACGGCGAGCCGGTAACCTTCAGGATTTTTTATGCTTTTGTCTATGTTTAGCGTGATGTAATTTTTTGTTGCCTCTGTCGATGTGGCGAGGGTATAACCTGTACATTCGTTGATGTAAGCGTTCAGGAATCCGGCAATGGTCTTCATTTCATTGTCATTTTCGGGAGTAACAATGACGGTTCCTTTGTCCAAAATAAACGGCTTAGTCTGTGGCGTTACTTCGGTATGCTGCGGCAGCGGGATAATGGCATAGTCGGCAGTTCCTTCCCGTATATCTCTGCAAGAAAAAAGAGTTACTGTAACTGTTGCTGCGAGTAAGAATGATTTTAAATTCATATGTTATCAGTTAAAGGTTATATACGTTCTTAATAATTCTCTATACTTATTGTTTTTGTCTAACTCCAGATAAACTTTTTCGGAGCCGTTTGAATAATAAATTTACCTTCTAATTGTTAGTCGTAACTTTGGGCTACTTCTTCAGTTTTTTGTTGTCCTTACGACAACTATATACATAAGATTGTATACCTTATGTTCATATCGTTTTTTAATGTTTGGTACGTAACTACAAATATAGAGAATTATATAATTATAAATATTCTTCTTGTTATCTTTCTGTTTCCAGAAAAATATTTCTTTGATGTCTAATACTGGAGCTGTTTCTGATATCGCTATTCTCTTTATTACTACTTTTGTAATAAAAAATAATTATGGATAAAATAATCAGTTCTATAACAAATATACTCAACATTGATGACGAAATTCTAACTAAGTTTCTTGGTTATCTTCATCCAATGACTGTCCCTAAAAAACAATATTAATAAGGCCTCTCATTACAGATGAAAATGTATATATAATTGAAAAAGGAATAGCTCGTTCCTATGTAATGATTAATGAAAAAGAGGTCACGTCATGGTTCAGTAAAGAAGGTGAACTGATATTTTCAACTAATAGCTTTTACGGAAAAAACAGAAGGATATGAAAATGAAAGGGTACAGATTCTGGAAGACTCATTGCTTTACTATATTAAAATTTCCGATCTGGAGGAACTCTGTTTTCAGCATATTGAAATATCTAACTGGCTTCGGTTGCTGCATCAAAAGGCATTTGTGGAAATGGAAAGGAGGCTTATATATCGTTTATATATGTCTGCAGAAGAACGCTACAGAGATTTTTATGCCAAAAACCCTGAAATATTTCAGCGTGTAAACCTTAGCCTTATAGCCTCGTATCTCGGAATATCTCAAGTTGCATTATGGAAATTGAGAAAGAATATTAAGTAGTTAAAGAAATGGTCGGTTGTAGCGGTACTTATTTTGTATCGTATCATACAAAAATATAGTTTTGTGGTAAATTATTGAAGTTTTATAAAAGATATGCTACCAAAGTTACCAGCAAAACAGCCGAGGATAGTATGGCTTGATGTACTCAGGCTATGTGCCATATTTATGGTTATCTGTATTTATTGTTCTGATCCGTTTAATGTTTCTCCAGAGGCGCGCTCCAATCCGGATTTTAATTTGTGGGGAGGCATTTATGGTTCTTTTCTTAGACCATGCGTGCCATTGTTTGTCATGATTACGGGTATTCTGTTGTTGCCTGTAAAAATGTCTTTTGAAGACTTTTATAAGAAAAGACTTCTCAGAATAGCTGTTCCATTTCTTTTGTGGTCTGTTTTATACAATCTTTTTCCATGGCTAACCGGAGTTCTAGGCTTGCCGCAAAGTACGATGTCCGATGTATTTGCTTACGCACCAATTGACGCGTCGCAATCTTTTAGTGATGCAATCAAAAATATAGCTCTTATTCCTTTCCAATTCAATGTTTATACAGTACCGATGTGGTATTTATATATGTTGATAGGGCTTTATCTATATATGCCGTTCTTCTCTTTTGGGGTGGAACAGGCAACGGTTAGGCAGAAAAAGATTTTTTTGATGTTTTGGTCTTTTTCTCTTTTCTTACCTTATGCTTATTCTTTTTTTTCGCCCAACCTTTTAGGTGTTAGTGCTTGGAATACATTTGGTACACTTTATTATTTTGCAGGATTCAACGGGTATTTACTACTTGGAAATTATCTTGTCAATGATGTACAGGAATGGAAATGGTTTAAGACAATTATTTTAAGCTTACCTGTGTTCGCTATAGGATATATTGCTACATATATAGGCTTTAAAACGATGACAGCTAATCCGGAATGTTCGGAGCAGGAAATGGAATTATTCTTTTTATACTGTTCTCCTAATGTCGCTTTAATGACATTAGCATTTTTTCTTGTTATACGTAAAGTCAGAGTAAAGTCGAAAAGAATGATTCTTATGCTTGAGAATATTACAAAATGCGGTCTGGGAATTTATATGATACATTATTTTATTGTAGGGCTTGGATATGCTATAGCTGATGCCTTAGCGATTCCGGTATTTTTACGTATTCCTGTTACAGCCGTTATTGTTTTTGTTATTTGCTGGGTATTTGTTTCTGCTTGTTACAAGTTTGCTCCGAAATATTCAAAATGGATATTCGGATGAGAAAATGGCTTTATTGTTAATCTTATGATGTGATTTTAATAGGGGATATACATTTGAATGGTCATGATATAAAATTTACTTTTTGTCAAAATGAAATTTAAACTTCTCTACAATCGTAAAATCAGTAGGGGATATCATATTTATTATAGATTTGTTATTCTTATACATGTAAGCAAGTTTGCGATGAAAGGTATTCTTAATTATATACGAATATCTGTCTGTAAATGTGGTGTGAATAATAGTATGTTTGACATAGATGGCATTTTTCTTATAGCATAATGATAGTTTTTGAATGGGCTGTCTGAAGCTAAAATTAGATTGAGAAATCTTAAATTCTAGTTTGATTTCTATTTTAAAATAAGATATGCCGGGATTTTAAATAAAACAACAGGACGTTTTTGTCAACTTATCAGGATGTTTTTGATGAAATATCAAGGTGTTTGGATGCTTTTAATTCTTAATATAAGTACACTTATTTAACTGTTGGAGAATATTAGATTGTAATATGAATAGTTACAAACGAAGTTGACATTAACATTGCGTTCTATTTGACGAAAATCTTCAGAATGTGCTGATAGAGAAAATAGATTAATTTGACAGATTTGATACTCAATTGGTTGCTTGGTTGCCTTTTTGATATATAGCGTACTGTTTGATAACTTGGGGGGATTATTTTATAGATAGAGTCTAGTTTTTGTAGCTAAAAAATTATGTAATTTAATTTTCACAACAAGAGTCTGAGATTTTTTCTTTTGCGAGAGGATTTTTATTCTTTTCAAATTTTCTGCTACAGTTTTTGTAGATAGAAAATTTCTGTAGCAAAATTGTAGCAGAACTTGACTAAGATGTGATTTTTAATTATGCTGGGGATGATTGCAAAATGGCACTATAAAATAAAAAATACGAGATTCACTATTACTAAATCTAATAGCAGGTTTAGGCTGTCTATTTTTATATTACTCCAATTCCTGCTTCAATGCTTTGATTTCTTTCTCTTCTTCTGATAGTTCTTCTTTAATAAGGTATGTTTCTGGCATCTTTCTATGTACCAGACCATTCTCTTTTGCTTTTAATAATAAGTTATTATCAGAACTAATCACTACAATGTTTTGAATGTCATAACCGGATTTAAGTGCTGATAATATAAACCAATCATCATTTATGTCTTTATTAAAATCTCCGCCTTCAAAACACTCTTTTGACGGATCTTTACATGTTTCAATTATGAATTTTGGCTGAAAGCCTTTAATTTTACAACGTAGGGCAGTGCCCTACGTTTTGAATACCCCATACCAAATACGCCCTGAAATACAGGGCATTGGCCTGTACTATATAATTTAAGGCTTTCAGCCAAAATATTTCCGTGCTTGTCAGGATTAATTTCAGTTCATTTTCTAGCCTTTATATCCAGCTTCACCGGCTTAATCATATTCTTAGGATCAAGGATTGTATCCAAATCTTCCTGAGTAAGAATTCCTTCTTCAAGAACAAGGTCGTAAACGCTTCGTCCTGTTTCCATTGCTTTCTTTGCAATATAAGTTGAGTGATCATAACCAATATACGGATTCAGAGCTGTTACAACACCGATACTGCGCTTAACTTCATTGCGGCAAGCTTCTTCGTTTGCGGTGATTCCGTCGATACACAATGTACGCAAAGTATCGAAACCGTTTATCAATAAATCAATAGATTCGAAACAGCATTGTGCCATTATCGGCTCCATAGCGTTGAGTTCCATCTGTGATGCTTCGCCTGCCATAGTTACACAAAGTTCATTTCCCATGACCTTGAAAGCAATCTGGCTCATAACTTCAGGTATTACCGGATTTACTTTTCCCGGCATGATTGATGAACCCGGCTGACGTGCAGGAAGATTTATCTCTCCGAATCCGCAACGCGGACCGCTGGCAAGCAATCTCAAGTCATTACATATCTTATTAATTTTAACAGCTACTCTTTTCAGTGCAGACATATAACCCACCATACATGAAGTGTCGGAAGTCGCGCCTACCCAATCATCGGCAAGACTTACTTCCCAACCTGTTATTTCCTTCAATGCTTCGATAGTCTTTTCAGCATAACCCGGTTCGGAACATATTCCTGTACCAATGGCTGTTGAACCCATATTCACAACAAGGAAATCTGCCGCAGCTTCGTTAAGATGTTTTATTTCATTTCTCAGGATACTTGCAAAACCATAGAAAGTTTGTCCAAGTGTCATCGGCACGGCATCTTCCAGCTGCGTGCGTCCCATCTTTATAATGTGAGCAAATTCATCACCTTTTTTCTGTAAAGCTTCAATCAAAGCTTCAAGATGCGGTAAGAATTTAAGATGGCTTGCGTAAAGTCCCATGTGGATAGCTGTTGGATAAGCATCGTTGGTTGACTGCGAGCGGTTTATTGTGTCGTGAGGTGAGCAGAATTCATATTCTCCAGCTTTCTTTCCAAGATGCAATAATGCTATGTTAGCAATTACTTCGTTGGCATTCATATTGGTACTTGTTCCGGCTCCACCTTGAATCATATCCACCTGGAACTGGTCGTGATATTTTCCGTCAAGAATATCTTTACATGCAGCTTCGATGCTTTTCAGTTGTTCGTCGCTAACTAAACCTAAAGCGTTGTTAGCTTTTGCAGCAGCAAGTTTTGTATATGCCAGTCCGTGAATGAAAAGAGGATAATCCTGCAATTTGAACTTACTTATTGAGAAATTTTCAATACCTCTCAGTGTCTGTATTCCATATAGTGCGTCTGCCGGAAGTTCTCTTGTTCCCAGCAAATCATGTTCTGTTCTTGTATTTTTGATATTTTCCATAAGGCATTAATATTTAGTTGTTATTATTATATCGCAAAGATATAAACTAACATTATGTAAGCAAATATTATTGTGTTAAATAGTATTTTTATTGTTTTATATAGTGGCATAGGGTATAAGTAATGTGTTTTGCTTACAAATTGCATGTGTAAATGTAATATCTCTTGGAGCAGAAAAAGCTATATTCCTATATGAATTTTGGCTGAAAGCCTTTAATTTTACAGCGTAGGGCGGATGAGCAATCATCCTAATATTGGCAATCCTTTTAAGAATGCCAATAAAGCGGAATTTAATGCGAGAATGAATTGTAATTCCACTTATACAGATGTAATGCTATACCCAAAAGAATAGCATTGTATTTAAATACTATTTAAAAAGTATATATAAAGCTAGGGGGTAAATTAACCTTTTAGCTTCTTGTATTTTTAAGAAGAAAAATCACAATACGTTTTGGGGAATAATCACATTTCGTTTTGAGGCTTGTAATCGTTACTATTTTTACAGGCTGATTTTTAGTAACGATTTAGTAACGGAACTTTGTTCAGAAGTAGGCATTTTAGTGTCTTTCGATTGTTCGTCGGATAAATAAAAAAAATGTCCGTAAACATTGATTTACGGTACTTGTCTATTCTTTCCTCCTAATTTCTTAGGTCGTTGCGGAAGCTGGGGGATTCGAACCCCCGGTACGGTTACCCGTACGGCAGTTTAGCAAACTGCTGGTTTCAGCCACTCACCCAAACTTCCAAATTTATTGTTTCTGCTTACGTTTTCTCTCAAACGCGGTGCGAAGATAGATGGATTTTTTGATTTGTGCAAACTTTTGCGATACTTTTTTTATGCCTTCTATGGTGTTGTTTCGATAGTTTTCTGATTCTAAACTGATTAAGATTTTTATTTTTTTTCTTTGAGTCGGACTGCTTGTCTGTATTTGTCGGATGTATTTTAATTTTTCAAAGGTTGGGATTTTTATATTCATTTTTGTAACTGTTGCAAATTGATAATATCACTAATTTTAGGTATTGTATAATTAGGCTTTATTGACTATCTTTGCATTCGGTTTTCAAATAGAGTAAAAACTAGATTAAATTATCAATTATGGCAATGAATTTTAAAGAAGGTCGTTGGAACCATGAAATCAACGTTACCGATTTCGTAAAGACTAACATTACCCCTTACGAAGGCGACGCCTCATTTTTGGCTGGTCCTACCGAACGTACAAAGGCTGTATGGAACAAGTGTCTGGAAGCTTTGGCTGAAGAACGTGCAAACAACGGAGTACGCTCGCTCGATCCTTCTACAGTTTCTACTATCACATCTTTTGCAGCTGGATATATTGACAAGGATAACGAAGTGATTGTAGGATTGCAAACTGATGAAGTGTTACGCCGTGCCATCAAACCTTTTGGAGGTATTAAGGTGGTAGAAAAAGCGTGCCGCGAAAACGGAGTAGAGGTTGACCCTAAGGTAAAAGATATTTTTACCCATTATCGCAAAACGCATAACGATGGTGTATTTGATGCATATACTGAAGAGATTCGTTCGTTCCGCTCTTTGGGATTTTTGACTGGATTACCTGATAATTATGCTCGTGGACGTATAATCGGTGATTACCGCCGTTTGGCATTGTATGGTATTGATCGTCTGATTGAGGCAAAACAGGACGATTTACGTCATCTTACAGGTCCTATGACTGATGAGCGAATCAGATTGCGTGAAGAAGTGGCAGAGCAAATTAAGGCTTTGAAGGAAATAAAAGTGATGGGACAGCAGTACGGACTCGATTTGAGTCGTCCGGCTACTACTGCACAGGAAGCTGTTCAGTGGGTATATATGGCTTACCTGGCTGCTGTGAAAGAACAGGATGGTGCTGCAATGTCACTTGGTAATGTTTCGTCATTCCTTGATATTTATATTGAGTATGATATGGCTCACGGAAATCTTGATGAGTTGCATGCTCAGGAGTTGATTGACCAGTTTGTCATTAAGTTGCGTATGGTGCGTCATCTTCGTATGCAGGCTTATACGGATATCTTTGCCGGTGACCCGACTTGGGTAACGGAATCTATTGGTGGACGTTTTAATGATGGTCGTACGAAAGTCACAAAGACTTCATTCCGTTTCCTCCAGACTCTTTATAACCTGGGTCCTTCTCCAGAACCTAACTTAACTGTTCTGTGGAGTCCGGAGTTGCCGGAAGGATTCAAGGATTTCTGTGCTCGTGTGTCGATTGATACATCATCTATCCAGTATGAAAATGTGATTTGAGCGTGAGGTACGTAATTCGGATGACTATGGTATCGCATGCTGTGTGTCTTATCAGGATATAGGTCGTCATATTCAGTTCTTCGGTGCACGTTGTAATCTGGCTAAAGCTTTGTTGCTGGCTATTAATGGTGGACGCTGTGAAAATACAGGAACACTGATGGTGAAGGATATTCCTGTGCTGACGGGAGATGTACTGAACTACGAAGAGGTGCTGGCTAACTATAAGAAGGTCTTGAAAGAAATGGCTCGTGTGTATAACGAAGCGATGAACATCATTCACTACATGCATGATAAATATTATTATGAAAAAGCTCAGATGGCATTTGTTGATACAAATCCGGTTATCAATCTGGCGTATGGTGTAGCGGGTATGTCTATTGCTGTCGATTCACTTTCGGCTATCAAATATGCTAAAGTTACCGCTAAACGTAATGAAATCGGCCTGACTGAAAGCTTTGATATCGATGGCGAATTCCCATGCTTCGGTAATGATGATGACCGTGTAGACCATTTGGCTGTCGACTTGATTTATTATTTTGATGAGGAATTGAAGAAGCTTCCGGTATACAAGAATGCAAAACCAACATTGTCTATTCTTACTATTACTTCAAATGTGATGTATGGTAAGAAGACTGGTGCAACTCCTGATGGACGTGCAAAAGGTGTTGCTTTTGCTCCAGGTGCTAACCCGATGCACGGACGTGATAAGAATGGTGCTGTCGCTTCTTTGAGCTCGGTTGCTAAATTGCGTTATCGTGACTCACAGGACGGTATCAGTAATACGTTCTCTATTGTTCCGAAATCGCTTGGTGTAGATATGGAGAATCGTGTAGAGAATCTTGTTACAATGATGGATGGCTATTTTATCAAGGGTGCTCATCACCTGAACGTAAATGTGCTGAACCGTGAGATGCTGGAAGATGCTATGGAGCATCCGGAAAAATATCCGCAACTTACGATTCGTGTTTCCGGATATGCTGTCAACTTCATTAAATTGAGCCGCGAGCATCAGTTGGAGGTTATTTCTCGTAGCTTCCACGAACGTATGTGATTCTTGTAATCATTACTTGATATGTAAAACATTTGTCGTTCTCCTCGCTGAGCTGGGCGGCAAATGTTTTTTCTTTAATTAATATTGAACAGATGATTAGAGTACATTCATATGAATCGCTTGGTACGTACGATGGTCCGGGGATTCGCCTTGTTGTCTTTTTGCAGGGCTGTAATTTCCGTTGTTTGTATTGTGCCAACCCTGATACCATTGATGCAAAGGGAGAGAGTAAGGAAACTGCTCCTGAAGATATTTTGAAGATGGCTGTCAGTCAGAAACCTTTTTTCGGAAAGAAAGGGGGAATTACATTTAGTGGAGGTGAACCGACTTTTCAGGCTAAAGCGCTGATTCCATTGTTTCGGATGTTAAAGGAGGAAGGTATTCATATCTGCGTTGATACTAACGGGGGTATCTGGAATGAAGATGTAAAAGAACTCTTTTCACTGGCAGACTTAGTTTTGCTTGATGTGAAAGAATTCAATAATGAACGTCATAAGACTCTTACCTCACGTAGCAATGAGCAAACACTGCGTACGGCGGCATGGCTGGAAGAAAATGGAAAACCATTTTGGTTGCGTTATGTGCTGGTGCAGGGCTATAGCTTCTTTCAGGAAGATATTGAGGCGTTAGGAGAGCATTTTAAAGATTATCGCATGATACAACGGGTGGAAATTCTTCCGTATCATACCTTAGGAGTACATAAATATGAAGCAATGAAGCTGGAGTATAAACTGAAAGGTGTGAAACAAAATACGCCCGAGCAACTGGAAGAAGCCCGGACGTTATTTGAAAAGTATTTTGATACAGTTTATGTAAATTGATTTATACGCTCTGAATATAACCTGATTCTTCAACCTTGTATTCAGGAATGGAATCCGCAGGCTGCATACTTGGTAAGTATGTTCCATACATTGGAGATAAGATCTTTGAGAAATCTTCATCTTCTGGTTTGTTTAACGTAATCGCATCG
>ENA-OQBV01000810-OQBV01000810.1-human-gut-metagenome-genome-assembly--contig:-NODE-810-length-17156-cov-3.556580_pt1 | contig 17156 bp, 16 predicted proteins | sample MGYA00242750_ERZ504559 | MGnify/ENA primary metagenome ERZ504559 (study PRJEB26092, sample SAMD00036230) | human gut metagenome | host: Homo sapiens | study: EMG produced TPA metagenomics assembly of... | reverse complement strand
TGCCCTATGCGGTAATAAAAGCCTCCTGCTGCACATAGCGCTGTATCCAGTCCTGCAGCCTTTGCAGCCTTTATGGCAATCGTCGATACGAAATTGCCATGATTGTATTCAGAGAAATTGTGCTTTTAAGCTGCTTTACAGCAGGAAAATCCTCCTCTATTATTGCTATAAGCCTGTCATTTGTTTCATCAGCGCTAAGTGGCTTAAATACCCTGGCACAAATGATGCCGAATTTTCTATGAAGCAGCAATGGCAGCTAACAAGATGCGTATCCCGCTTGCTAAAATGGCAGTAGAAGAGACACAGAGAGGTGTCCTTGAAGATAAAATCATTAAAAATCATTATGCAGCAGAGTATATCTACAATGCATATAAAGATACAAAAACTTGTGGAGTGATCGAAGAAGACACTGCATACGGAATCAAGAAAGTAGCTGAGCCGATCGGACTTGTTGCAGCAGTTATTCCGACAACAAACCCGACATCTACAGCAATCTTTAAAACATTGATCTGTTTAAAGACAAGAAATGCAATCATCATCAGCCCACATCCAAGTGCAAAAGCATGTACGATCGAAGCTGCAAAGGTAGTATTGGATGCAGCCGTAAAAGCCGGAGCACCGGAAGGAATCATCGGATGGATCGATGTTCCATCTCTGGAACTGACAAATCAGGTTATGAGAGATTCTGACATCATCCTGGCTACAGGTGGTCCTGGAATGGTGAAGGCTGCATATTCTTCAGGAAAACCGGCACTTGGTGTTGGACCTGGAAATACACCTGTTATCATTGATGATACAGCAGATATCAAGATGGCAGTAAACTCTATCATCCATTCTAAAACATTTGACAATGGTATGATCTGTGCTTCTGAGCAGTCAGTTACTGTTCTGGATAGCATTTATGAAGAAGTGAAGAAAGAATTCCAGTATCGTGGATGCTACTTCCTGAAAAAAGGCGCTGAGCTTGATAAGGTTCGTAAGACAATTATCATCAATGGTGCATTAAACAGCAAAATTCCTGGAAAATCTGCATATGAGATTGCAAAAATGGCAGGTGTGGATGTTCCTGAGAATACAAAAATCCTGATCGGTGAAGTAGAGTCTGTAGATATTTCAGAAGAATTTGCTCACGAAAAATTATCTCCTGTACTTGCTATGTATAAAGCAAAAACATTTGACGAAGCACTTGCAAAAGCAGAACAGCTTGTAGCAGACGGTGGATATGGACATACATCTGCTCTGTACGTTCATCCGGCACAGACAGAAAAGATTGAAAAACACTATGCAGCAATGAAGACATGCCGTGTTCTGATCAACACTCCTGCAGCTCAGGGTGGTATCGGAGATCTTTACAACTTCAAACTGGCTCCATCTCTTACACTGGGATGTGGTTCATGGGGCGGAAACTCCGTATCAGAAAACGTTGGAGTAAAACACCTGATTAACGTGAAGACAGTTGCAGAGAGGAGAGAGAACATGCTCTGGTTCAGAACACCTGAAAAAGTATACTTCAAGAAAGGCAGCATGCCGGTTGCACTGGATGAACTTGGAACAATCATGCACAAGAAAAAAGCATTCATCGTAACAGACTCATTCCTGTACAAAAACGGATATGTAAAAGGAATCGAAGAGAAACTGGATGCTATGGGAATCCAGCACACATGCTTCTATGAAGTAGCTCCAGACCCGACACTGGAATGTGCAAAAGCAGGTGCAGCAGCAATGACAGCATTCCAGCCAGATGTGATCATCGCTCTTGGTGGTGGATCAGCAATGGATGCCGGAAAGATTATGTGGGTAATGTACGAACATCCAGAAGCAGACTTCCTTGATATGGCAATGCGTTTCATGGATATCCGTAAGAGAGTATATACATTCCCGAAAATGGGAGAGAAGGCTTACTTCGTTGCAATCCCGACATCTTCAGGAACAGGTTCTGAGGTGACACCATTTGCAGTTATCACAGATGAAAAGACTGGAGTAAAATATCCATTAGCAGACTACGAATTATTACCGAAGATGGCGATCATCGATGCTGATAATATGATGAGCCAGCCAAAAGGACTGACAAGTGCTTCCGGTATTGATGCACTTACACATGCATTAGAGGCATATGCATCTATCATGGCAACAGACTATACAGATGGTCTTGCATTAAAAGCAATGAAAAATATCTTCAAATATTTACCATCTGCTTACGAAAACGGAGCAAACGATCCGATCGCAAGAGAGAAAATGGCAGATGCTTCCTGCATGGCAGGTATGGCATTCGCAAATGCATTCTTAGGAGTATGTCACTCAATGGCACACAAATTAGGAGCATTCCACCACTTACCACACGGTGTTGCAAATGCGTTACTGATCAACGAAGTAATGAAATTCAATGCAACAGACGTGCCTACAAAGATGGGAACATTCTCTCAGTATCAGTATCCACATGCACTTGCAAGATACGCTGAGTTAGGACGTTTTGCAGGATGCACAGGAAAAGATGACAAAGAAGTATTTGAGAACTTCCTTGCAAAACTGGAAGTATTAAAAGAACAGATCGGAATCAAGAAATCCATCAAAGAGTATGGTATCGATGAGAAATACTTCCTTGACACACTGGATGACATGGTAGAGCAGGCATTCAATGACCAGTGTACAGGAGCAAACCCAAGATACCCACTGATGAAAGAGATCAAAGAACTTTACCTGAAATGCTACTATGGAAAATAATTTCCGGTAAGGAAAATAAGAGAGAAGGACATTCCAAACGCCAGAAATGACGGGAGGAGTGTCCTCTTTTTGTGAAAATATAAAAGAAGAAAATCGTTAAAAAAAGTTAAGAAATTAACAATTATATTCAAGTAAAAAAATATCGTGAAAAATTGCACAAAGTTAACTTTAGGGGCATTACATTTCAAAAAAGCAGGAGCTATAATAAGGTCAGTAAAAGAAAAACAGATACCACACCGGAAGGATTTACCGGGCGGGATAGAATGTATGACAGGAGGCAATTTTTATGAAACTGGAAGAAAAAAACTTAATCGTAAAACGTTCTTACAAAGAAGTGTACAAATGTGAAGAAGGAATTGTAAAAGTATTTGCAAAAGAGCATCCGAAGTCAGACGTACTGAATGAGGCTTTAAATACTGCCCGTGTTGAAGAAGCAGGACTGGATATCCCGAGTGTAAAAGAAGTGACACAGATCGATGGAAAATGGGCTCTGGTGATCGAGTACAAAGATGGTAAGACAATGGAAGAGATGATGAAGGTCGATCCTACAAATCTGGAGAAATATATGAATGATTTTGTGGATCTGCAGCTGAGTGTTACAAGTAAAAAGGCACCTCTTTTAAACAAGATGAAAGATAAATTTGCCCGGCAGATCAATGGATTAAAAGTCCTGGATGCGACGACAAGATATGAACTGATGACACGACTGGAAAGTATGCCGAAGCATGACAAGATCTGTCACGGAGATTTTAATCCGAGCAACGTGATCGTTGGAAAGAACGGTAAGATGACTGTGATTGACTGGGCTCATGTGACACAGGGAAATGCAAGTGCGGATGCAGCTATGACCTATCTTTTGTTTGCACTGGAAAGTCAGGAAAAAGCAGATCTGTACCTGAAGATTTTCTGTAAGAAGAGTGATACAGCAATGCAGTATGTACAGCAGTGGCTTCCGATCGTCGCAGCAGCACAGCTTTCCAAGGAAAATGCGCTTGAGAAAGATTTCCTGATGAGATGGATTGATGTTATGGATTACCAATAGAAAAGAGGCTGAAGATCGGTATTAACAAACCGATTTTCAGCCTTCTTTTTATGTACGTATAAATTTCTACCAGCTCTGGAAGAAAAGATTCCCGCCGACATTGACTCCCGGACGATCGGTAGCACCTGCATACAGGAAGTAGTAGCAGTCAATGACAGAAGAAAGTCTTGCTCCGTTGACTGCGTCCTGGGCAACCTGAAGTGCCAGGCTGGACGGACCGGAATTCAGAACAGAATCAAGTCTTCCGCTCCAGACCGGTTCAAACTGTCCGGTTGCATAGATGACACCGTGAATTGAATTCGGGAAAAGCGGACTTTCCACACGATTCATGATCACGGTCGCTACAGCCAGCATGGAATTATAATCATGTATGGCCTCGCAGTCCAATAAAGCGGCAAAGGTAGTGAGCTCATCATGGGTTGCATCAGAGCCTCCTCCCTGAATGATATCTCCGCCGGAATCCGGTGTAGTCGGAGGTGTCGGAGTCACTGTTGAGTTACCGTCACCGGATGAAGGCTTGTCCGATTTCTGCTGCTGTTGCTGCTGAAGTTCCTGCTGTCTTTTTGCTTCCAGTTCTGCAGCTTCCTGTGCTCTAAGTGCTGCAAGCTGTGCCTGAAATGTAGCCAGATCAGTAGAAGTAGCAGCGGCTTTCGCTTCGAGATCAGACTGCTTCTTATCCAGACTTGTCTGGAGTGAGACCAGAGAATCCTGCTGTGCCTGAAGAGTCTTTTCCTCTTCTGCGATTTGATTTTTCGTCTCCTGCAGTTCAGTGAGCATCTTGCGGTCATAGTCGCTGATGTTCTGGATAAAATCTGCTTTGTTCAGAAAGTCAGTCATATCCTCTGCAGAAAAGAGCATTTCCAGAAGTGATGCGCTTCCGGTCTCGTACATATACTTAATACGTGTCTTCATGTCATTATACTGTTGAGCTTCTTTTGCCTGTGCGTCGGCTAAGGAATCTTTTGTCCTTTGAATCTCGCCATTCGTAATCTCAACCTGCATCTCAGTCGTAGATATCTGATCGCTGATGGCGACAAGTTCCTGATTGATACCGGCCAGCTGGCCTGCCAGATCAGAAGTTTTGCTTTCGAGGCTTTGGGTGCTTTCCTCTGCGGAAACAGGGAGAACAGAAAAAGCCATTGCGAGGGAGCAAATAAGTGCAGCACCTGTTTGCAGCCTGCGTTTTAAGCCTGATTTCATAACTTTAATTCCTTTCTATAAAAAAGTCTGTTTCGCTATTATACTATAAATTGCGAAATAACGCAAATTTTGATAAAATAAGTTACAAAACTTTAAGAAAGAGGTTACTGTGAGCAGTAACAGAAAGATGAGGAGTAGGCTTCATGAAAAAGATAAAAATGATAGGACTGGATTTGGACGGGACTTTGCTCAATTCAAAAAAAGAGGTAACTGATCATACAAGAGTGTACTGGAGGAGGCCATCGCGCAGGGGATCATTGTGCTGGTAGCGACCGGGCGGCCGCTTACCGGTATTCCAGGACAGGTAAGAGCGATACAGGGAATGCAGTATGCGCTGACGACCAATGGGGCGAGAATCTACGATTTGATCCATGAAAAAACGATTCTTTCGCATCCGGTTCCTTATGAAAAAGGAAAGAAAGCGTTGGAAATCACAGAAAAGTATGATACATTACAAGAGGCGTACTTTGACCGGGAGGTATATGCGCAGGAAAATCAGCTACAGGAAATTTGGCGTTATCACAAGAATCCGCATATGTGGGAGTATGTAAGGTCTACCAGGACTGTAGTTCCGTCTATTGTAAAATGGTATGGCGAAGCAGAGCGCGATGCAGACAAACTGCAGCTTATGTTTGCGGATATGCAGGATATAGAGCGTGCCAGAAAAGAGCTGGAAGAGATTCCGGGGCTGGTATTGACGGGATCGCTTGGAAATAACATTGAGATTAATGCTCAGGGAATCGATAAGGGAATTGGAATGATTGAGCTTGGGCACAGACTTGGAATTGACAGAGATGAGATTATGGCATGCGGAGACGGGGACAATGATCTTGAAATGTTAAAGGCCGTGGGATTTGGAGTTGCCATGGGCAATGCAGAGGAAAGTGTAAAAGCGGTAGCAGATTATGTGACGGATACGAATGAGGAAGAAGGCGTGGCAAAAGCAGTCGAAAAGTTTGCTTTGAGATAGGAGGAGAGATATGTTAGAAGCATTAAAAGTAATCATACTGGGGATTGTGGAAGGAATTACAGAATGGCTCCCGATCAGCAGTACAGGACATTTGATCCTGGTAGAAGAATTTGTGAAGCTGAATTTCAGCCAGTCGTATCTGGATATGTTTAACGTGGTGATCCAGCTTGGTGCGATCATGGCAGTTGTTGTGATTTATTTTCACCGGCTGAATCCGTTTTCACCGAAAAAGACAGAAAAGCAGAAAAAAATGACGCTGCAGCTCTGGGTGAAAGTAGTGATCGCTTCCATACCGGCAGGAGTGGTAGGAATCCTGTTTAATGATTTTATTGAAGAAAAATTTAATAATTCTTATGTAGTTGCTACGATGCTGATCGTAGTCGGTGTTCTGTTTATTGTGATCGAGAACAGACACAAAGGAAGGAAACCTCAGATCACCAAGATTTCCCAGATGGGAGTTCCGGTCCTGATCTGGATCGGAGTATTCCAGATGCTTGCTATGATTCCGGGAACTTCCCGTTCAGGAGCAACGATCATCGGAGCACTGGCACTGGGCGTGTCAAGAACTGCAGCAGCGGATTTTACATTCTTTCTGGCGATTCCGGCAATGGCAGGTGCCAGCCTTGTAAAACTTCGTCACTTTGGATTTGACTTTACAGGGACTGAGCTTGGGCTTCTTCTGCTTGGATGTGTTGTTTCATTTGTTGTGTCCATTCTGGCGATCAAGTTTTTATTAAAATACATTCAGAATCATGATTTTAAGGCATTTGGATATTATCGTATCGTACTTGGAATTATTGTGTTCCTGTATTTCGGGATTTATGCACTGCTTGCATAAAAATGAATTATATACAAAAAATATACGTATAAAAATGATAATTTATGCATAATTAGTCTTGCAATTTCGTGAAAACATGGTATCATATATGTATAAAATGAATGATTATACAGACTATGTGTATTTTGTTTTGGGAGGAATGAAAGATGAAAATGAAAAAGTTGACAGGAATCGTTCTGGCAGCGGCATGTATGGTTTCGCTTGCAGGATGTGGTTCTTCAGAGAAAAAAGAAGTGAATGTTGAGAAACCGGAAGATCTTAAGACACTGACGATCGGTGTTCAGCAGGGAACGACAGGAGATATCTTAAGCTCCGATCAGGTAGAGAAAGACTCTCAGATGAAGCGTTATCCGAAAGGATCAACTGCAATACAGGCGCTGAAAAACGGAAAGATCGACTGTGTCGTAATCGATTCTGAGCCGGCAGCAAAATTTGGAGAAAAGAATCAGGATCTGAAGATTATCGACGGCGTTTTTGAAACAGAAGAATATGCAATGTGTGTGAAAAAAGGAAACACGGAATTGCTGGATGAGATGAACAAAGCGCTTGAAGAACTGAAAGAAGACGGTACAGTTGATAAGATCATCGGAAACTATATTGGAGATGACACCGGAAAATATCAGTATGAATCTCCGGCAGATGTGGATCACTCCAAGGGAACACTTGTTATGGCTACGAATGCAGAATTTGAACCATACGAGTATCATGAAGGTGACGGAATTGTAGGAATCGATGTGGATCTTTCCAGAGCGATCTGTGATAAAATGGGATATGATCTGGAGATTCTGGATATGGAATTTGATTCTATTCTTCCATCCATTGCAGCAGGAAAGGCAGATTTCGGTGCAGCCGGCATGACAGTGGATGCAGAGCGTCAGAAAAATGCAGATTTCACAGACACATATGCAAATGCAAGCCAGGTAGTGATCGTAAGAAAATAATCACAGAATGGTAATGAGATACAATAACAGGGGTGCGGGACAAAAATCAGGCAGCCCTGTTTTGAACTGTTAAAGAAACATACAAGAGAGGTAAAAACATGAGCTTTTCAGAAAAGTTATATCAGAACTTTATTGAAGATGACCGGTGGCTTTTGCTGGTAAACGGTCTGAAAGTTACGATCCTTGTAACATTGTTTGCACTTTTAGTAGGTGTGATCATTGGTTTTACTGTGGCGATCATTCGTTCTCTGCATGATAAGACCGGAAAATTCAAAATTTTAAATGCAATCTGTAAAGTGTATCTGACCATTATCAGGGGAACACCGAGCATGATCCAGGTATTGTTCATGTATCTCGTTGTGTTCGGGGCTTCTTCCCTGAATTCCATCGTTATCGGAGGGCTGGCATTTGGTATCAACTCCGGAGCCTATGTAGCTGAGATCGTGCGGTCCGGTATTATGGCGATTCCGGAAGGACAGACAGAGGCTGGAAGAAGTCTTGGGCTCAGCTATGGACAGACGATGCGTCTGATCATTATGCCGCAGGCATTTAAAAATGTACTCCCGGCGTTGGTCAATGAGATGATCGTGCTGATCAAAGAGACTGCGATCATCGGATATATTGGAGAACAGGATCTGACAAAGGCGGCAATGGTAATTCAGAGCCGTACATTTGAGGCATTTATTCCATTAATCACAGCGGCAGTGATCTATCTGGCACTGGTGATGCTGCTTACATTCTTTATGAACAAACTGGAAAGGAGACTGCGCACAAATGAACGATAAGAACGAAGTATTGATCCAGGTTCAGGATCTGAAAAAGGCATTTGGAAAGTTGGAAGTACTGCGTGGGATTTCTACAGAGATCAAAAAAGGAGAGGTCGTTGTTGTGATCGGACCGTCTGGATCAGGAAAATCTACATTTTTGCGGTCTCTGAATCTGTTGGAGGTTCCAACAGGAGGAACTGTTTTATTTGAAGGGACGGATATTACAGACCCAAAGACAGATATTGATGTTCATCGTCAGAAGATCGGAATGGTGTTCCAGCATTTCCATCTGTTTCCACATAAGACGATCCTGGAAAATATCATGCTTGCACCTGTGACATTGAAAAAGATGTCGAAAGAAGAGGCAGAGAAAAAAGCAAAAGAACTGCTGCAGAGGGTTGGACTTGCAGACAAGGCAGATGCATATCCGGATCAGCTTTCCGGTGGACAGAAACAGCGTATTGCGATCGTGCGGTCTCTGGCAATGAATCCGGATGTGATGTTGTTCGATGAGCCGACTTCTGCGCTGGATCCGGAGATGGTAGGAGAAGTTCTGGAGCTGATGAAACAGCTTGCAAGAGACGGAATGACTATGGTTGTGGTAACACACGAAATGGGATTTGCAAAAGAAGTTGCCACAAGAGTTGTGTTTGTGGATGAAGGGCAGATCAAAGAAGAAGGAAATCCGAAGGAGTTCTTTGAGCATCCGAAGGATCCGAGACTGAAAGAATTTTTGTCAAAAATTTTATAGAAGAGTGAAAACGAGAACGTATCTCGACTATCGCCTCCTTTTGTGATATAATACAACATCAATGTAATCACAAGAGGAGGCGTTTTCATGAGCTCAAAAGAGTCTGAAAAAGTAAAAAAACATATCTGTCTTGGCATCCTCGCTCATGTAGACGCAGGAAAGACGACACTGTCGGAAAGTATGCTCTATATAAGCGGAAGTATCCGGAAAATGGGACGGGTGGATCATAAGGACGCATTTCTGGATACCTATGATCTGGAACGTTCCAGAGGAATCACTATTTTTTCAAAACAGGCAGTGCTTTCCTGGAAGGATATGGGGATAACTCTGCTGGATACACCGGGGCATGTGGATTTCTCTGCGGAGATGGAGCGGACACTGCAGGTTCTGGATTATGCAGTGCTTGTGATCAGTGGTGCAGACGGAGTACAGGGACATACAGAGACACTGTGGAGACTTCTTGGACAGTACAAGATCCCGGTGTTTCTTTTTGTGAATAAGATGGACCAGGCGGGAACAGACAGAGAACGCGTTCTGGCAGAATTGAAAAAGCGATTTGGAGATCACTGTATTGATTTTGAAAAAGTGTTTGGAAGTGAAAGCAGTGAAGAGGCAGCAGAGCAGCTAGCCATGTGTGATGAAGGGCTGCTGGAGCAGTATCTGGAGAACGGAGAACTTCCGAGAGAGCAGGTAGCAGATTTGATCAGTCAGAGACGGGTATTTCCGTGTTATTTTGGCTCAGCACTGCACGCAGAAGGTGTGGAAGAACTGTTGGATGCGCTTGAGAGTTTGACCGAGGAGAGACAGTATCCCGCAAAATTTGGTGCGAAAGTATACAAGATTGGACGGGATGAGCAGGGGAACAGACTGACATATTTAAAAGTGACAGGAGGAAGTATAAAGGTCAGGGAGATCATCACGGATACGGAGGAGAAGATCAATCAGATCCGCCGCTATTCCGGTGCAAAATATGAGATGCTTTCAGAGGTACATGCAGGGGAAGTCTGTGCAGTTACCGGGCTTTCTGATACGTATCCGGGACAGGGGCTGGGAGCAGAGTCGGAGTCTGATATGCCGATTTTAGAACCGGTCCTGAATTATCGGATTGAATTGCCGCCGGATTGTGATATACACAAGATGCTTCTCAATCTAAAAGAGCTGGAAGAGGAAGAGCCCGAGCTTCATATTGTATGGGAAGAGCGGCTTGGTGAGATCCATGCGCAGCTGATGGGAGAAGTGCAGATCGAAATTCTGAAAAGCATTATCTGGGATCGGTTTAAAGTACGTGTGGAATTTGGAACAGGGAAAGTGGTCTATAAAGAGACGATTGAGGATCCTGTCGAAGGGGTCGGACACTTTGAACCTCTGCGTCATTATGCGGAGGTACATCTTTTACTGGAGCCGGGAGAGCGTGGGAGCGGTTTGCAGTTTTTTACAGACTGCAGTGAAGATATTCTCACCCGCAACTGGCAGCGTCTGATTCTTACTCATCTGGAAGAAAAAAGAGCATAAAGGGGTACTGACCGGATCGGCGGTCACAGATATGAAGATTACACTGGTATCCGGTCGTGCTCATCAGAAACATACAGAAGGCGGAGATTTCAGACAGGCGACCTATCGTGCAGTGCGTCAGGGGCTTAGAAAAGCAAAGAGTGTCCTTCTGGAGCCGTATTATGAGTTCGAGATGGAGCTCCTTCCAGAGCACGTGGGACGGGCTATGATGGATATCCAGAAAAGAAGCGGGACATTTGAGCCGCCTGTCGCAGACGGGGAAATCTCCATTTTAAAAGGGTGTGCCCCGGTGTCTCAGATGCGCGGATATCAGACAGAGCTCACTTCGTATACCGGAGGGAGAGGACGGATGTCCTGTCGGTTAAAAGGCTATGAAAAATGTCCGGATCAGGAGCCTATCGTGGAAGAAATCGGATATGACCCTGAGGCAGATCTGGAAAATCCGACAGGCTCGGTGTTCTGCGCGCATGGAGCCGGATTTGTAGTGAACTGGGATGAAGTGGAAGCGTATATGCATCTGGAAAACACGCTGGAGAGCAATGAGGTTTCCGAAGAGAAGAAGCGCCCGGTGGTGCGTCAGACACGCAGTACTTCTTCCCAGATCGAACTGACCCGGGAAGAACTGGATGCGATTTACGCAAGAACACCGGATCCGGTGAAAAAGAACCGGACACCCGTAATGGTAAGGGCAAAAGCACAGCCGGCAGCGGATGATAAGTGGACATCACGCAAAGAAGAAAAAAGGAAGAATATCTCCTTGTAGATGGATACAATATTATTTTTGCATGGGAAGAGTTAAAAGAGCTGGCAAAGTCAGATTTGAAAAGTGCCCGAGACAAGCTGATGGACGTGCTGTGTAATTATCAGGGATATAAAAAATGTACATTGATCCTGGTTTTTGATGCCTACAAGGTAGAAGGCGGTCCGGGATCTGTGATGAAATATCACAACATTCATGTGGTATATACAAAAGAGGCCGAGACTGCGGATCAGTATATTGAAAAGACAGTCCGCAGGATCGGAAAAAATCATCATGTGACAGTTGCTACATCAGATGCGCTGGAACAGGTGATCATTCTGGGGCACGGCGCAGCGCGTATGTCTGCTTTGGGATTGAAAGAGGAAGTGGAGCTTGCGCTTTTGGAAATTCGAAGAGAACATCTTGGAAAAGCAGAAAATGACAGAAACTATCTGTTTGATTATCTGACAAAGGAAGACGCAAGGCAGCTTGAAAAAGTCAGGCTGGGAGAGATGCCCGGCAAAACAGGAGAAAGATGATTATGAAATATGAGAGAATAGAGCGGGCGACATTTCTGGAACGGCCGAACCGTTTTATTGCGTATGCCAGGATTGCAGGAAAACAAGAGACGATCCACGTGAAGAATACAGGCAGGTGCGCGGAACTTCTTGTGCCCGAAGCAGAGATTTTTGTGCAGGAGAGTGACAACCCGGAGCGAAAGACAAAATGGGATCTGATCGGGGTGAGAAAAGGAAATCGTCTGATCAATATGGATTCCCAGATTCCAAACAAAGTCGTGGAAGAATGGCTGCGTGCAGGCAATTTGTTTCTTGAACCGGTGACGGTTCGCCCGGAGACAACATACGGCAACTCCCGATTTGATTTTTATGTGGAGTCGGGAGAAAAGAAAGCGTTTATCGAGGTCAAGGGAGTGACCCTGGAAGAGGATGGTGTTGTGCGTTTTCCGGATGCGCCGAGTGAGCGGGCAGTAAAGCATATGGAAGAACTGATCCGTGCAAAAAAGGAAGGATACGATGCTTATGTATTTCTGGTGATCCAGATGAAAGGCGTCCGCTATTTTACACCGAATATGGATACACAGCCGGAATTTGGTGAAGTACTGAAAAAAGCAAAAGCAGCAGGGGTAAAGATTCTGGCGTATGACTGTCAGGTGACAGAAGATTCGATCAAAATCGATGAAGAAGTTCCGGTTGTATTAGAGAAACCGATTTTGTGGGAAACCGTAGATCCGATTGTAGCCTGGTATCGTGAAAATAAGCGGGATCTGCCGTGGAGGCATGATGTGACGCCGTACCGTGTGTGGGTGTCTGAGATTATGCTGCAGCAGACTAGGGTGGAAGCAGTGAAGCCGTACTATGACCGGTTTTTAAAGGAACTTCCGACGATCACGGATCTGGCCAATGCAAAAGAGGACCGGCTGATGAAGCTGTGGGAAGGGCTTGGATATTACAACCGGGTCCGCAATATGCAGAAAGCTGCGATCCAGATGGTTGAGCAGTATGGCGGTCAGTTTCCGGAATCATATGAAGAAATCCATGCACTGACAGGAATTGGAAATTATACGGCGGGAGCTATCGGATCTTTTGCGTTTGGAATACCAAAACCGGCGGTGGATGGAAATGTGCTGCGTGTGGTGTCCCGGATTCTGGCAAGCAGAGAAGATATTATGAAAGCCAAAGTCCGTACGGCGATAGAGACGGCACTGGAGGAAGTGATTCCAAAAGATTGTCCGGGAGACTTTAATCAGGGATTGATCGAGCTTGGTGCGATCGTATGTGTGCCAAACGGAGAGCCAAAGTGCGAGATCTGTCCGGCAGCAGAGATCTGCCGTGCCAGAAAAGAAGGAATCGCAATGGAGCTTCCGGTCAAAACAAAAGCAAAGGGAAGAAAAATCGAAAAGAGGACGGTACTTGTATTTCATGACAGTGATACTCTGGCAATTCAGAAACGTCCGGACAAAGGACTTCTCGCGGGATTATACGAACTGCCGAATCTGGAAGGCTGGCTGAGTCAACAAGAAGTGATCGAGTACAGCAAGTCCATCGGGCTTTCTCCGATCCGTATCAAAAAACTTCCGGCTGCGAAGCATATTTTCAGTCATGTAGAATGGCAAATGAAAGGGTATGAGATCCAGGTGGATGAGCTGGAGAAAAACTGCAGCAAGGAAATGATTTTTGCAAAAGAAGAAGTATTAAAGGAAAAGTATTCGATTCCATCTGCGTTTGAGGCATATTGTGTGTGGAAACAAAAATAGATTAGAGTGTGCTCTGTTTTCTTGAATGACTTTTCGATTTGTGATATACTTGGGTGCGAATAAGGAGTGATTATCATGGAAGAAACAACAGGATTATCCAAGCAGCAGAAAAAGTCCATGGAAACAAAGGCAAAGATTTTCAAGGCGGCAAAGCGGATTCTGCAGCGCAGTGGATATGAGACATTATCAATTAAAAATATATGTGAAGAGGCCGGTGTGTCCAACGGCAGCTTTTATCACCATTTCAAAACAAAGGATGATCTTTTGTCTTATTATATCGAAGATCAGCCGAGCATCAATCCGGATCTTCTGGATCTGCCGGAAAATGCAGAGGATGCAAAAAGAACGATCATCCAGGTATATTTAAATTATGTTTCTTATTGCAAGGAACTGGGTGTTGAGTTTATGGCAGGATACTATGATACGAAGAATCAGGCGCTCAATCCGGTCAGCCGGACGGAGCGTCCGTATCCGATCGTGACGGTACAGAACTATGTGGAAAAAGCCATAAAAGAAGGAAGGATTCAGATGAACGTGGAAATCGAGGCATTTACCACGGACATTCGTATGATCGTGATCGGAAATGTGTTTGAATGGTGTCTGCGAAATGGAGAAGCAGATTTTGAGGGAAATATGGCACGTTCGCTCGGAAAATATCTGGACAGTACATTAGATTAGATCCGGAGGTTTCTGGAATGAGATGTTGTTTTATTATAAATCCAAATTCCCGCTCCCAAAGAGGAAGGGCAATCTGGGAAGAGGTACAAAAAGAATTAGAAAAGAGTCAGATAAAATATGAGATTTATCTGACGGAACGGAGAAAAAATGCGACAGCGATCGCAGCGATGCTTACGGCTGACCAGGAGGAAAAGACTCTGGTCGTTCTGGGTGGAGACGGAACGGTAAATGAAGTGTTAAACGGAATACAAAATTTTGAAAATGTGATCCTGGGATATATTCCGACTGGATCCAGTAATGATTTTGCAAGAGGAATGAAGATTCCAAAAGATCCCGTCAAAGCACTTCATCTTGTTCTGCATCCGCAGGCAATACAGAAGATGGATATCGGTGTCGTAGATTATGGAGAGAAAAGCAGACGGTTTGCAGTCAGTGCGGGAATCGGATTTGATGCGATCATTTGTCATCAGGCAAGTGTTTCGAAGTTGAAGGCGGCGCTGAATAAGATCAGACTTGGAAAGCTGACTTATGCAGGAATCGCAATCGACAGATTGATCAAAGATGATTCCGTGCGGGCGGAGATCGAACTGGACAAAGGAGAGACACAGGTATTTCGAGATACCTATTTTGTGGCAGTCCAGAATCAGCCGTATGAAGGCGGCGGATTTAAATTCTGTCCGGAGGCGGATCCGGGAGACAGAAAACTGGATGTGATCGTAGTATCCGGTCTGAAAGATGGCAGGTGATCAGAACACATGCGTTCTGGCATTTCAGGGAAAACATGTAGGACATAAAGGCATTTCCATTTCCGGTGCGAAGAAGTAAAAATCCGGTTTTCTCAGGCAAGAGCGGTGCACACGGACGGAGAGGCAGTATTTTTGAAAAAAGAAATCCGGATGCATGTACTGCCGCAGCAGGTGCGGGTGATTACATCATAAAGGGGTGCGAGGAATATGTGGAGATATTTGACAGGATGTATCCTGATCGTAATTGGCGCGTATTTTTATATGATTTTCCCGGGAATGGGAAGAAAACGGGAGATCTGGAAATTCAGAGGAACACAGTGGGCGCATAGAGGGCTGCATGATAAAAAGATCGGAATTCCGGAAAATTCGATGGCGGCTTTTCGGGAAGCAATACGGGCAAACAAAGGAATTGAGTTGGATGTACATCTGACAAAAGATAAGAAGATAGCAGTATTCCATGATGATTCTCTGAAGCGGATGTGCAAAGTCTCCGGAACAATAGAGGAGAAGACATGGGAGGAGCTGAAAAACCTCCGGCTTCTTGAGACTGCAGAGCCAATTCCGCTGCTTGAGGATGTTCTGCATCTTGTGCAGGGGAAAGTTCCGATCCTGATCGAGGTAAAGCTGCTGACAGAAGATATGGAAATCTGCCGTTGTCTGGCAAAGACGATGGAAGATTATAAGGGAACGTTCCTGGTACAGTCATTTAACAGCCTGGTACTGCAGTGGATGAGAAAGAATCAAAAGCAGATTTTGCGGGGACAGTTGTCTTCCGATCTTGTAAAAAGTGAAAAGACACCGCATTATTTTTCAGATTCTGCGTAAAATTATTTATTGAGCAACTGTATCTGCAGACCGGATTTCATCTCTTATAAAATGGAGGACAGCAAGAACCTGAGTCTGTGGATGCAAAAACATATTTTCATGTACCAATCGCGGCATGGACATCTGCATGGAGAAGAGATGCTTCAGCGATGCAAAGAGCAGATTTGATATGTATCATTTCGAAAAAAATTAGAATGAAATAGAAAGAAAATCAAAGAATTTGTTAAGGTTTATGAATACGCCGTTGTTGATTGAAAAAAAATCGTGCTATAATCGGGGACAGTTAAAAAGTATTATGTTTTACAAATTAAGGGAGCGGTCAGAATGAACAGGAGCAGTGCATTGAAAAATTTTATAAAAAAATATAAACATGCATGGGTATTCCTGTATGCGTTTATCTATATGCCGTGGTTTATGTATCTGGAAAAGCATATTACAGCAGATTCTGAGTATCATGTGATCCACTCCGTACTGGATGATAAGATTCCGTTTGTTGAGTATTTTATTGTACCGTATCTGCTCTGGTTTGTGTTTATTGCTGCGGTATTCCTCTATTTTTTCTTTACAGATGTAGAGGGGTTCTATAAGCTGGCGAAGCTCAGTTTTATCGGAATGACGATTTTTCTTTTGATTTCTACGGTGTTTCCGAACGGACTGACATTAAGACCGGTCGTATTTCCCCGGGATAATATATTTACAGATATGGTCAGGATGTTGTATCTGGCAGATACCCCGACGAATGTATTTCCGAGTCTTCATGTGTTCAATTCTCTGGCTGCATGTATTGCAATCGCACAGAGTGAGCAGCTGAAGAAGCATCCGGTGATCAGCAACGGAGCCTATATTTTAGCAGGACTGATCATCCTTGCGACGATGTTTTTAAAACAGCACTCCGTCATTGATGTGATGGGAGCTGTGCTGATGGCATATACACTATATCAGTTTGTGTATGCGACAGAGAAAAAGAAAGTGCCAAGCGTGTCAAGAAGCAGAGAGTTTGGATAGGAAGTTCAGAGTATCATAACAAGGGTCATTGTGAAATGGAGCAATGGCTCTTTTTGTTGTGCAGAAACAGAAATTGAAAGAACACTGCGAAAATGATACAATGTGGAAAAAGTGTACAATATGGAGGAGTTTATGGAACGACAGAA
>ENA-OQBV01000807-OQBV01000807.1-human-gut-metagenome-genome-assembly--contig:-NODE-807-length-17210-cov-3.306855_pt1 | contig 17210 bp, 15 predicted proteins | sample MGYA00242750_ERZ504559 | MGnify/ENA primary metagenome ERZ504559 (study PRJEB26092, sample SAMD00036230) | human gut metagenome | host: Homo sapiens | study: EMG produced TPA metagenomics assembly of... | reverse complement strand
GGTAACGTTGATTGGTTTGCTTGGCTACTTTGTGAACTTTTAGCAGACTGATTAGCCTTAGAGCTTGTATGTTGTTTCTGAGCAAAATTAGTTTGTACAACTGAGCTAACATTTTCCTTTTGACTTAAGACTGACTGACCTTTTGATGCTTCAGAAGTTTGATTTTGAGTAGGAATCTTATTCAACTTCTCAGCAGTCTCTTGATTTTGTTGTTGGGTGCTACTTGTCTTATCTGTCCTTGCCTGTGCGGGCTGTACTTCTGCTGACTGATTTGCAACTGTTGTTTGTGATTCAAGAGACGACACTTTAGGGATTGTAGTTTTTGAAGTTGACGTGTTTTGACTTGACAAGGCTGTGTTTGTCGCTGTCAGTGCTGAAGCATTGGTAGCTGGTTGACTAGCACTATTGCCTGTCGTAATGCTAGTATTTGTAGAGCTTGAACTACTTGTTTGACTAGCAAAGTTTGGTGGGGTAGGACGTCCTGTATTAGACGTTTGACTTGTTGAGCTCGTGCTACTTGTGCTTGTCGTATTCTCAAAACTTGTCGAAGTAGATTGGCCCCATGGTGTGTTAATACTACCAGTATTGGTAGAGCTTCCGCCATAGCTAGTCGGTCCCCCATAGCCTCCGAAATTATCAGACATTGAGGTATTGTCAAAGCTTCCACCTGGGAAGCCACCAATTCCACCTGCACCAGGACCGTTGTTTGTGCCTTCTTCAGTAGCTGTTGCAGTGGCACTTGACCCACTTGAGGTCGTGATGGTATAGGTTTCACCCGAAGTTAGACTCTCGGTACTAAAGACCACATTTCCAAATGAAGACGTCGCTGTCGTTGTGGCAATAACATTTCCAGAACTATCAGTGACTGTGATAGTGTCTCCTGCACTACCTGAAATGTTAGCCATGATATAAGATTGGCTTGAACCTGTTGTAAAGGCCTGAGCCATTCCTTGGTTACCAATGGCCCAAACGGTACCGCCCGAGATAATGCCTGTTCCATCGTAGTCGATAGCGGCATTATCAGCACTTGTCTGAGCGACATAGAGAGAACCACTTTTAACAGTCACATTCCCGTTACTGTCGATACCGTCACCGTCTGCTACGATTGTAACCGTTGCACCGTCAATATTGATGGCAACTTCATTTTCCAAATCAGAAGTCGAGTTGGTTAGGCTTGAAGTATCAGCACTGTCCTTGGTCGTCCACTCAGTGGCGTTAATACCGTCATCTCCAGCAGTGATGTCAACGGTTCCACCTGTCAAATTGATATAACGTCCTTCAAGGCCTTCGTCACCTGCCACGACCGTTACTTTAGAATTACCCTCAACAGTTAATTCATCCGTAACTGTGATACCTTTATCAGTCGCATTAATGGTTACCGTTGAGTCAGTAATTGTCAAATCACCACTATTCACATCTGTTTCGTCTTCGACTTGAATACCATCATCAGTTGCTGTGATGTTAACTGTGGCATTTTTAATGGTTACAGCTGTCGTCGCATTGATGCCATCCTTGGCCTCAGAAGTCAAATCAAGCGTTACAGAGTCAACCGTTACACTATCAGCTTTAATGGCGTGTTTTTCAGTACTTGAAAGGGTAAGGGTGCTTCCAGTACCACTCGTGATTGTTAAGGCACCAGCGGCTTCAATCGCATTAGCAGACGTCGAAGAAATAGAACTGTCTGAAAGGACATTAACAGTCAATTCTGCTGAAGAATTGGAAGTAATAGACGAATCCGTTAAGGTCACACCATCCAAGTAGATTGTAACTGGATCTGTCACGCTACCTGACACAATAATGGTATAGCTTGAACCATTTCCGGTCAAAGTGTATGATCCTGCTTGATTGATGGTAATTGTCGTTCCATCAACTGTGACAGTATCGCTATCACTTGTTACCACGGTTGTTCCATTGAAAGTAATCGTTGTCGTTGAGCTTTCTGAATCACTATCTTCAGACTCAGTTGTCGTCGTTTCAGTAGCTGAATCTGAGGCGCTGTTGGTTAACACTGAAGCTGTTTCAGATGCAGTGGCTTCAGTGGTGCTTGAGCTTGTATTAGAGCTAGTGTTTTCGTCTGCATTGTTCGTTTCAGATGCTGAGGTTTCACTAGTTGTGCTTTCAGCAGTTTCAGAAGAACTTGCTTCTGGAGTTGCGGAAGTACTTGAATCATCAGATGTTTCACTGCTTGTTGATGTAGCAGTCGTGTCCTCTGTCGTACTTGTTGTACTTATTGTTGACGAATCAGTGTCTGAAGTTGAAGCCGCAGTTGAAGTACTTGTAGCCGATTCTGTGCTTGTTTCAGTAGTTTCTGATGTATTGTCGGTCTGAACACTTTCTTCAATCAAATCGGCAGTGGTTTCACCCGTCGTAACCGTTGAGAGTGTTGATTCGGTGTTAGTCTCATCGGCTGAAGCCTTATTTTCATTTAAGATGACCGAGCTACCAAAAATTAAGCTCGCTACTAGGACTGAACCTGCAGTTTTCCATTTTGATGATTTTTTAATGGCGTAACGTTCTTGTGTTTGTTTCGTATCTTTGTATGTCATATCTTGGACCTCTTTCTTACTTTTGAGATGCCTCTATTAAACACAAGAAACCTAAGACAAGACTTAAAGAAAGGTTAATCTTTCCTTAAAGTAAAAAAATCCCCAAAACTATGGGAACTTTCAATCTATAGGATAAGCCACTCTAAATTCTTCCAACACAACTAGACTGTCCTGACTAAAATGTAGTCCAACCTCATGCAACCATTTGCTAAAGAGGTTTTCATGAAGCTTTTGCCAGTAAGCTAGGGTTCGATCTCCTTCACCTTCCTTGTAGGCATGGTTTTCAGAAACCTCTTTAAATGGGATAACCTCAACTTTCGTCGTTTCAATAATACAAATAGCATTTTCCTTACTATCAAGAATGACGCTCAGTTCATTTTCCTTGGGCAATGGTTCATCCCCCACTGCATACAAGTCAAAAGCTGAACTGGTTGCTGTCTTTTGCCCCATCAATACGAGTTCTGCCAAATAATCTGCTTCCACGCCAAAGGCCCAGGCATCAATCTTATCTCCGATTGTCTGATTTAAAATTTTATAGGCTTGCCACATCTGGTCTGATGTCATCAATCTACTCCTGCTTTTACTTTCCTCCATTATATCAAAAAATGATAGGCCAGATGGCACTATCATTTTCATCTTAATACTTAGAATAGTTTGTAACCGTAAAATGGCATAGATAAACTGAACCGATTAGCACTGCCAAACCAAAGGCTAACCATGTCTGCCAACTGTACTGACTCATAAAGGAGAGGCAGACGATAATTGAAATAATAGGCAAAACCGGACAAATGGAACCTTGAACTCGTCCTTCTGTGGCAAGCCCTTGTCCTTACGAAGAATAATGAGAGCAATAGCCAAGAGGACCAAGTAAGCCAAGGTCGCAATGTTAACCAATGATGCCATATTGGCCAAGGAGAAGATACCTGCTGAGATAGCTGACAAAACTCCTGTTAAAAGTGTCGCATGATGTGGAACCTTATTAGTCTTTGAAACCTTTTGGAAGGTTTGAGGAAGGAAACCATCACGCGCCAGGCTATAAACCATACGGCTAAGGGCGTAGGCCATTGAAATACATACCGTAATCAAGGTCATAATTGCAACCACAGAGACGTAGTTGGCTGCCCAAGAAATACCGATATAGCGAAGGGCATAAGCCACAGCATCGTCGACATTCAACTTGGTATAGTGAACCACTCCTGTCAAGACCAGCGAAACCACTGCATAGAGTGAAGCCACAATAATCAAGGCAAGAACGATACCTCTAGGAACGTTCTTTTGCGGTTCTTTAATCTCGTCTACGGTCATAGAGATAGACTCGAAACCAAGGAATCCAAAGAACATGAGGGAAGCACCTGCCATAATTCCTGTCTTTCCTCCATAAATTTGTCCAAAGCCAAATGGTGCAAAATCTGCCCAGTTGCTAGGATTCAAATGGAAGAGCCCCACTAAGATAAAGACCGTCAAGGCTGAAAATTTGAGCACTACCAAGAGGGAGTTCAAACGCAAAGCCTGCTTAGAATTCATGAGAAGAAGAGCCGTCACCAAGACCAAGACCAAGACTGGCAGGAGGTCAATGTAAGTGCCTTGACTGGGATTGAAAGGTCCACTGATGGCTTGAGGCAACTTAAGACCAAAGCTAGCTAGTAGCCCCTTGAGGTAGGCACCCCAACCAGAGGCAACACTGGATACGGCATTCATAAAGACAATCATGGTCAACCAGCCACCCATCCAGGCAGGATACTCCCCCCAGACAGCATAGAGATAACCATAAACACCACCGGCTGATGGATAACGTGAGGCAAACTCAGCAAAGAAAATCGCTGACATCCCAACACACACGGCTGAAATCAAGACTGAAATAATCAGGGCAGGACCAGCTAGAGTCGATGCCGCAGTACCAGTAATCGTAAAGATTCCTGTACCAACCATGGCACCGATTCCCAGAAGGACCACATCCCTAAGGGTCAGATGTCGTTTCATCTCAGTCTGAGCGAGACCAACATCCTTTTTACGAAAAATACTCATTTTTATACTCCATTTTTTGCGAAATACCGAACTATTATACCATATTTCTTGGCCTAAATGGACTTTTTTCTGTATTTTTATACTTTTATTGGTGAATGCTATGTTGAAGATGGGGACTTCCAGTGCTTACTTTTTAATTTTACATACATCTCGATTAAAAGAAGCTTGCTAAAGTAGTCATTTATCATTCTTTTTTGTTTCTCAAATCCTTACCTAGAAAGAATTTTCAATTTTAGAAAAAAACATGAAATCTTATGAATGCGTTTGATTCTTCTAATGAAAGATGTTAGAATGGGGTCATTAAAAAGGAAAAGGGGAACTTTTATGGAAAATAAAGTTCATTTTTAAACTTCATAAAGTGAAAAAACAATGGGTTACCATTGCCGTGTCTGGTTTGGCACTTGGTGCCTCATTGATTGGAGTTAGTGTCTCTGCCGACGAGCAAGCTGCCAATCAAGTTACCTCAGCTAGCACGCCTGAAAGCGTCAGTCAGGATCCTGATCTTGTCGTCACAGAAACAACTGTAGCTACGACAAAAGCTGATCAAGTCGCAACCAATAGTGCAACTGATACAACTGATAAGCAGCCAGCCCTTAAAGAAGACCAAGCAAGCAGCACTTACAATTTGTCTAGTGGCGAAACGAGAACTGCTACTTCAACTTCAGAAACAGCTAGCACAGTCACTGAAGTAAACAGTCAAGCACCAGAATCTGTTGAAACTGCTGTCGTTTCTGGCGGTCAATTCAATAGTGATGCTGAGGGCAACTGGTACTACCTTAAAGACGGGAAAAATCTGACAGGTGCCAAAAACGTTGACCATTTCGACCTTTATTTCCACGAGGATGGCAAACAGGCAAAAGGTGAGATTATCTCTGAAAATGGACAATCTTACTACTATGACAAAGCCAATGGACGTAAGGTAACCAATACCTCTATCAACATTGATGGTCAAGCCTACAAAGCTGATGCCCAAGGTCGTTTGACAGCAGTTCTACCTGAAACGAACAAACGCAACCAGTTTATTGAAGACAACAACCACAACTGGTATTACCTCGGCAAAGATGGTAAACCCGTCACTGGTGCTCAGAACATCGATGGCTTTAACCTCTACTTCCACGAAGATGGTCGACAAGCTAAAAACGAAATCGTCACTATTAATGGTGATAGCTACTATTTCGATAAAGACAATGGACGTCGCGTAACAGGTCTCCAAGCTCTTAACAACGTCAACCATAAATACTTTGGCTTTTACTACTTCGACAAAGATGGCAAGATGGTCAAAGATGACTTCATCACTGAAAATGGAAATCTTTACTACTTTGATGCTACTGGTAATCAACCTGATTCTGTCTTTGTCTCAGATAAGTCGGGCAACTGGTACTACTTCGACAATTACAAGGCAACTAAAGGCTTCTCAGCCCCATTTGGTTTCCGCACCGAATTCCTAGACCGTAGCCAAGCTGACTACAAGACAAGCGTTCAAAACCTGAACGGACAACAGTATTACTTTGATCCTAAGACTGGTATTATGGTAACCAACCGTTATGTTTCTGACGATAAAGGGAATTGGTATTACTTTGGTAAAGATGGTAAAGCGCTTCATGGCTTTCAAACAGTAGACGGTAGCCTTCACTACTTCAATGACAATGGTCAACAAGTCAAAGGGGACTTCCTTTACTACGGTAACGATATCTACTATTTCGATAAAGATTAATGGAAATCCAGTAACTAACCAATTTATCAATAAAGACAACTCTTGGTACTACTTCGGAGCTGATGGTAAAGCCGTGTCTGGTTTCCAAACCATTAACGGACAGAACCTTTATTTCCACGAATATGGTGTCCAAGCCAAGGGACAACTGGTTACTATCGGCGGCAAAACCTACTACTTCGATCCAAATACAGGTGACAAGTGGGTTAATCGTTCACTTACCTTAAACGGTACGGTCTATAACTTTGACAATAATGGTGTGGTAACCACTAAAGCTGACCAAACCACACATCAAAACCAATTTGTTAAGGGTACCGATCAAGAATGGTACTACTACGATGCTAACGGCAAAAAGGTCACTGGTTTCCAAACCATTAACAAGGACCTCTACTACTTTAACAATAAAGGCGCCAACAAGTTCGAGGAGGTATTCTCAACCTAGGTGAAAACTACTACGTCGCCAACAAAGATACTGGTGCTATCCTTCGTAATGCCTTTTATCACGATACATCAACTGGCCCTTATGGCAACTTCTCTGAAAACATCTATTACGCTGGCAATGACGGTGCCTTCAAGACAGGCTGGTTAGAAGTCAACGGTAACCGATACTACGCTAGCGACTATTCTGATGACGACACCCCCAAAGGAAACCTTTACACAGGAGTCATCAGCTCACAACTCTTTAGTCCAGATGGGAAACTCTTGACAAACGGTCTCTATCCTGAGTTCAAGCGTACTGGTGAAAATGATTATGAACTTAAAGACGTCTATATCACAGATACTGATGGTAAAATCAAAGAAGGTCCTTATCAATATGATGGTAAGATTCTTGGATCTAAATATAGCAGTGTCCGACAATCACAATGGTCAACTATTGACCAATGGGACATTCTTAATGGGCACCTCTACCATTTCGACTCAACACCGATGACCTTCACAGCACCAAATGGCCAAAAAGTGACCACAAACGTGGCCATTGCAACAACTAACAAGGCCCTTACTTATCGCGGTGTAACATTTAATTTTGATGCCAAGGGTATTGATGCGGCAAAAGAAAAAGCCATCCACTTTGACCAATTGCAGACGGATCGTAGCGGCACAAGTTATCTCTATGAAAATGGTCAGAAAGTCACTGGCTTGAAGACCTTTGATGGCGTCACTTACTATTTCTATGACGATGGCCGCCAAGCAAAAGGCACAGAGGTTACAATCAACAATAATGTTTACCAATTTGACCAATTGACTGGTATCATGACACGTAACGCCTTTTCAAAATCATACAACTATGAAGGTTCTCCACGCTTCCCAATACTACCCAACACGTTACTATGGCAACGACGGAGCTGCTCTTACCGGTTGGCAAACTATTGATGGCAAAGACTACTACTTCCGAAGCTAGTGGGAACCTTGAAACAGGACGTTTTGTCATCGGTGATAGAGCCTACAATGCTGATGACAATGGTGTAGTTGCTGACCGCAAGGGTGAACCTGCTTATCGCAATCGCATTGTCTACGATAAGGGCGATAACTACTATTACAATGACAAAGGTGAGAAAGTGACCGGCTTCCAAGAAGCTGATGGCAAGGTCCTCTACTTCGACGCTGAAGGCAAACAAGTCCTAGGACGCTTTGTCACAGTTGATAACTACACCTACTATTTTGGACCCTAAAAACAGGTGAAAGATACTCTAACCGCTCTGTCCTCATCGACGGTAAACTCTATACCTTCGATAAAGACGGACATGTCGTGTCATAAGATGAGATGAAACCGAGACGAAAGTCTTGGTTTTTTTGTGGGGATTAAGGACTATATAAACTAACATTACATATAGGAAACATAAAATAGGCTGAGGTTATTTCTCAGCCTATTTTATTTATACAAGAATTATTTACTCTAATTACAACTTATTAATGATGGATCAAATCATATATTCCAAATCATAACTAGCATCAGAAAGAATACGTGCCAAAAATTGTTGTGTACGTTTTTCTTTTGGTCTGTAAAAAATGTCTTTTGGACTCCCCTCTTCGATGACATGACCACCATCCATGAAAACGACATGATTAGCTACATCTCGTGCAAACCCCATTTCATGAGTAACAAACCACCATTGTTGTTCCTTCATGAGCAAGTTGTTTCATGACATCCAGAACATCCCCAACTAGTTCTGGATCAAGGGCCGATGTTGGTTCATCTAACAAGATAACTTCTGGTTTTACTGCTATTGCTCTAGCTAAACCAATACGTTGTTGTTGTCCTCCTGAAAGTTGTGATGGGTAGTAATCTTTAAAATCCAGAAGACCAACTTTTTTAAGTGCTTCTTCAGCAATCTCTTGCGCTTCACTTTTGGGAACTTTCCTAGCAATCACTAAACCTTCCAAGATATTCTCAATGGCAGTCTTGTTTGCAAATAAATTGTAATGTTGAAATACAAAAGCTGTCTTCTTTCGGATATCTAAAATATCTTTCTTTGATAACTTATCCAAAGAGTAGTCCTTACCCGAAATTGTTAATTGACCTCCATCAGCTTTCTCCAAATGATTAAGGCAACGTAAGAAAGTTGTTTTTCCTGAACCTGATGGTCCCAAGATGACAACCACATCTCCCTGTTTCACTTGTAGATTGACATCAACAAGAACCTGACGATCTCCAAATGTTTTTGATATATGTTTAGCTTCTAGCATAGTGACTCCCTCTATGTAAATTGCAATTTTCTTTCTCCAAAGTTAAAGAGAACTTGAATGATACCACAAATGATTAAATATAAAATGAAGATGACAAAATAAGATTCAAAATATTGATATCCATATGCTGCTTCGACTCGTGCAATTGCGGTAATATCTTTTATCGTCATAACAAAGACAAGTGACGTTCCTTTTACAATATTGATAACTAAGTTACACAAATTTGGAAGCGCAGCCTTAAGTGCCTGTGGAAAAACGATTCTCAGATAGGCTTGTCTTGTTGTTAAACCTATGGCTTGAGCAGCTTCTAGTTGACCTTTATCAACAGTTAGTAATGCTGATCGAATGATTTCCGATAAGCTTCCTGTCGTCATCAAGCTATAGATAATAAAGGCATAGTAAAGCGGATTAACTTTGAAGACATCTATGTGACTCCCAATACCTTTAAAAAACTGATTTAACAAACTAGGGAACAAACTATAAAAGAATAAAATTAAAAGAATTGGAGGTGTTGCACGAATAAACGCAAGATAAACAATTGAAAAAGTCTTAATACCTCGTACCTTATAAATTTGACCCAAAGCGAGAAATAAAGCAGGTAGAAAACTCAATAGAATAGCCACAACCATGATTCCCAATGTTACTGGAACACCATATAAAGCCTTGATAAAGGTATCTATAATAAAAGTAATATTCATTTTTTACCTCTCTTTTACACTCAATTGTTGCTCTGCTATCCTAGAAATCAACGATAGAATTAATGCTATTCCCCAATAAACAAAGGCAACAGCTGTATAAGTCTCCAAAGAATAATTTCCTAAATGGCGACTAATCAAAAGGTTCCCTTTGCCCATAACATCAATAAAACCAATCGTATAAGCCAAAGCTGCATCACGCATAAGGTTAAGTATAGCTGTTGTAATATTTGGTAAAGCAACCTTAAATGCTTGAGGGGCGATAATTCTTACAAAGGTTTGTTCAGAAGTAAGCCCAATACTAAGCCCAGCTTCTAATTGTCCTTTAGGGATTGCTTGATAAGCTGCTTTAAATACTTCTGATATCATTGCTGAGAATAGGAGAACCATAGTCACAAGAACGAATATCAATTTGGACCAATCATTAATATCTAATCCTAACCACCAATTAAGAAATTCTGGAACTCCGTAAAATACCAAGAATAATAGCACAATAGGTGGGGTACAGCGTAAGATAAAAACATATCCCTTAGCTAAATTCTCTAAAGCTTTATCCTTAGAAAGGCTTGCCCAAGCAATTAATCCTCCTAATAACGACCCAAGTAAAGTCGTTAATAAGATAACCAATAATGTCATCGGTAAGCCCTTTATGATTTCAGGTAATGCTCCAAAAACTTTTGAAATGTCATAATTGACCATAATTTCTCCTAACTAAACTCACTTCAGAAGCTTATCAAAACATCCTACTTTTACGACGTTACAATTACTTATTTGTCTACGTATGAGAAGACATCCTCACCAAAGTATTTTTTAGATAACTTTTCAAGTGTACCGTCTTCTTTTAGTTCCTTAATTGCCTTAGTATATTCTTTTGAAAACTCTTCATTCTTACTATCACGATGCAAGAGTGGATAGGTTGGAATTCCTTTATAAGGGAACCAAGTCAATTTATCTGCATATTGATGATACGCACCATCTTTATCAGTTACAGCCTTTTCAAAAGATAATTTAATATCAAAGTAAGCATCATAACGATTTTCCAAAACCCATGCATAGGCATCTGAAACTTGGAAAGATTCCGCAGATGTTAACTCAATTGGTTGATCTTTATGCTTATCGTTGTAGTCTTTGATAACATTCCACTGAGCATTTTGTGGTGAGATTGGCACCAATCGACCATTTTGTTTTGCAAAGTCAGAGATATTTTTATATTTATCTTTATCATCCTTACGAATGGTAAATCCAATAATACTTGCTCCAATTGGATCTTTCGGAATAATAAACTTTTTAGCACGTTCATCTGTGTACCACGCGCCCTTCGTACCGATGTCATATTTACCTGACTCTAAACCAATCAAAAGATCATCATCACTTGTTCCGGTATATTCAAATTTGTACTGTGGAAGCTTTTTATCAATTTCCTTTAATACAGCTACCTCATAGCCATCAGAATTACCATCCTTATCAACAAAATCATAAGGAACATAGTTTTGAGTATGGGCAACTTTTAATGTTGTTACCTTTCCAGAATCTGATTTTGCTTTTTTATCTCCTGTTAAGCTACGTCCAATAACTGTAGCCCCAATAAGTGCTACAACAACAGCTCCACCAATAATCCATGTCTTTTTACTCATATTAATCTCTCCTTTTTCTTACAAAATTGCTGCTTCACGTACCCATTCAATACGCTCATGGTTAATATCACTTGGAATCGTGCAATCAGCACCAATGATTAACCCATGGGTTCCTGTATCAGCAATAATCTCCCTAACCTTTTCTTGAATAGCTTTTTAGTTCCAGTATATAGAAGACCGTCTTTCCATTTTCAAATCCTCCAAGAACTGTGCGACCTCTAAAAATGTTAAGACCTTTTGCCAAACTAATTCCTTCAGGACCGACCGCCCAATTAACTACCTGAGCAGGATAATCTTTAAAGAGTTCGATGTTATTACGGGCTCCTTCGTATCCGCAAATATGTAGAATATTATGTCCTTTGGCTCCATTAGCTGCTTCTAAAACCTTTAATTCACTTGGAGCAATGATTTCTTTATAAATTTCAGCGCTAACTCGCTCATCTTGAATACTTTGAACACTTAGGTAAATACCATCAGCACCTGCTTCTTCAATCACCCTCTGACTAAGACTCGCAATGTCTTCGCCAATAACATCTAAAACATGCTTCAAAGCTTTTCGGTTTCCACAATGTAATCTGCGATAAGATCATCGCCACCTGAAACTTTTCCAACTAACCATTTTAAATAAGTAACCGGAGCGAAGATATTGTAAATTGCAACAATATCTTCAGGAAAATCAGCAATCAGACTTTTTACAAGTTCGACTTGTGCAGAAATCCAAGGATGATTTGCACCTAAAGGTTCAATCGTTTGCAAATCACTGATTGACTTAAAATCTTTAAAAGCAGGTTGTGGGTATGCGAAGAAACCATCACTCATCAATTTAACAAAATCAGGTTTGACTTCTTCAATAAATTTTTTATGACCAGCTTTATTTTTATCAATAATTTCTGGATTTTCAAAACCATATAACCACTCGTCTTCAGTAGTAAAATGATGCCAAAATCCCACCGGGACACGATCAACACTTTCTCCACGAAATGCTTTCAAAACTAACTCTCTTTTTTCTGACATAAGAATCTCCTTTTCTCTTATCCTAATATCAACAGCTAATGAACATACCTAAAATACTTTCAACTCCTATTATCACTAGCTGCTTCAAAACTGAATGACATTATCTTATCAGAGATTATCACATCCGAAAAATAAAGAAATTTTATCCCTAGCCATAAATAAAATTTATGATATAGTAACCCAAATAACGTTAAAACCTATTGTTACCTTCTTTTAAGCACATGACCTTACATAGTATTATTACCGTCAGCTATAAGTAATTCTTAACACCAAGATAAAGAATTACTATCACAAACACCATTTAATCTCTAGTCTTCCTGAAAAATCACTTCTCTGACTAACTTTGCTATAATAGTCTCAAACAAATAAAAGGAGATTTTCTATGACATCCTTATACGATTTTACAGTTTCAGATCAAGCTGACCAACCTGTGTCTCTCCAGGACTATAAGGGAAAGGTAGTTCTAATTGTTAATACAGCAACAGGTTGTGGTTTAACGCCACAGTATCAGGGCTTACAGGAACTCTATGACAAATACAAAGACCAAGGATTCGAGATTCTTGATTTTCCTTGTAATCAATTTATGGGGCAGGCACCTGGTAGTGCTGAAGAAATCAATACCTTCTGCACCCTCAATTACCATACAACCTTCCCTCGTTTTGCCAAAATCAAGGTCAATGGTAAGGAAGCAGAACCACTTTTTGATTGGCTAAAACAAGAAAAATCTGGACCGCTTGGGGCTAGAATCGAATGGAATTTTGCTAAGTTTTTGATTAACCGTGAAGGTCAAGTGGTCGAACGCTTTTCTTCCAAAACGTACCCACTAAAAATGGAAGATGCTATCAAGGCTCTTCTAATAACTAAAAACAAAAACGAGAGTGAAACTAGAACGACAATCTTTGACTGTCGCTAGTTCTGCTCTCGTTTTCTGCGTTAAGAAAAATAGTATAGAAAGAAATTTTGCTTTATTTTAGAACAAAGCTGTCAATGCTGTAATTAAACCAAAGATAATACCTGGTGCATTGGCCGCAGCAAGGGGAAGGTCACGTTCTTTTTTTAAAGAGACCATAGTAAACCCAAAGGCTACAGTTGACTGCAGCTACCAATGGTTGGATAAAGTTTCCTTTATGACCAGACAAATTGTCCATGATTTGTGGCACGTATGATACATACATCATAACTGACATGAAGGTTGCCACCCAACCAAGGGTTTTCATTTGTTTATCTGACATTCGAGACTCCTCTTTCATAAGATTCTTTCTGCCTTGTACATCTAGAAATATTACAAGACATGTTTTAATGCACTAAAATTAAAACAGTGTCTATCTTACGCTTTAACAATAGAGAATGCAAGAATTTCGGGACAATGTTAAGAAGATGTAAACTATCACAAGATTGTGATAGTGCATTTAGTCTCTTATGTAGCGTTTTCATAAGAGAAAAAGACCTCGTGAAGAGGTCTAAAGTCAATCAATCTTCTATTTTTTCTCATTAAAAAGCACTGATATTAAGGATTACTGTCATAAATCATTCAGCTAAGAGTACTTCTTTGATGGTTTGCTTTTGGAGTTTTCTGTTGGATAGATAAAACAGGCTTTCATAAACCACAGCAAAGCCAAGCAAGGTCCGGAAGCAAACAATCCAATCAAAGTGATGCTCAATCTTTTCAGGAACTGTATCTTTGATTACACCAATCAAGATTTCCATGATACCGTATTGATAAACCGTCCCTAAAACAAATCCTAGATAAGCCCAAAAACGATAGGGAGCGAGAATATGACTTTGGCATTCACGATTTGTGTAGCCAAAAAGCCTTCATCAAGGCCAAGGTTTCGCGACTTTCTGAGATGACAATCCCTAATGACAAAAAGAGAATCGAGAAAGAAAGAATTAAGCCAATCATAATCATCATGGTTTGGAATGATATCATCTGTATAATCTCTTAAGCCAAAGGACAATTGAACCATGGCCGCAAAACACATGGAGCCAAAGACCACAAAAAAACAAGATAGATTTTCTCCCCCAAATCAGTGACGAAGACAGCTCTTTTAAGAAAGATTTGTCTTTCTTGGGTGCCCTCTTTCTCCTTTTGACCTTGATCGGACTTGGAGATTTTTTCAATAAGCGAAGTGCCGGGGTTTGGAGTTGTCTTCTAGCATAACCAATCGCGAGAAGCATAAAGAAGGTCGTTGGTAGCATCACCAAAGCAAGCAAGAGCTGCCAGTGAAAGTGAATGGTGATTTCTGGCAGGATCCCCTTTTCATTGCGGAAGTCATAAAAATGTCCCATCATAAGAAAAGAAGCAAAATAGCCAAGAAGCGCTCCAGCTCCAAAACTGAGTCCAAAGGCCCAAAACCGTTTAGCCAACAGGCCATTGCTGTAGCCCAAAGCCTTTAAAATTCCTAATTGTTCCTTGTGGTCATCGACAAATTGTTTGATATAAAAACACATGAGAAGAACCGACGTCAAGGACAAGACAACCCCACTGACCATGGCCACCATCCAGGAAAGCGATACCTGGGCATCATAGTAGGTCTGCATCATGGGATTGGTTTTAGAAATCTCCAACTGCTCGATATCCAGGTAAAAATTCAAGAAGAGATTGGCCACAAAGACCGCACAAGCCCCAATGATACTGACGACAACTAATTTTCGAATATCTTTTACTGAAAACATGGCTTACCATCCAATCTCATAGGCAGTCTGAGGTTGATCATTGGTCACAACTTCAGTAATCTTGCCACTATTGACACGAATGATGGTTCTGGCCATATCCGCAATATTTTGGTTGTGCGTCACCATGATGAGGGTAAAGCCCAGCTTTTCCTTCAGTTTCCAGATATAGTCGAGAATCTTGCGCCCTGTTTCTTCATCCAGGGCTCCCGTCGGCTCATCTAAGAAAAGAATCTCTGGCTTTTTGGCCAAGGCCCGAGCAATAGAGACTCTCTGCTGTTCCCCACCAGACAATTCACTCGGATACTTGTCCAGCTTATCGCCAAGCCCCAAATTTTCGATGATCTGCAAAAAATCATGATTATTTGCCAGATCAGCTCCCATCTTTACATTCTGTCTGACCGTCAGATTAGGCAATAAATAATATTGCTGGAAAATAAAGGCTATCTTCTCACGTCTAAAGGCTGTCAATTGAGCATCCGTGAGTTGCGATAAATCCTGTCCTTGAATGAGAATATGCCCCTCGTCTACCTTTTCTAATCCGGATAACACGTTTAAGAGAGTTGACTTTCCTGATCCAGAAGGACCTAGAATCACCACATCATCCTGATCTTGAATCTGCAGATCAATCCCTTTTAGGACCTTGGTTTGCCCATAGCTTTTGTGAACATTTTCTAGTTGAATCATTTCTTTCCTACCATTTCTTTGATGAGAGATTGACAAACTTCTGTCAATAATCCAATCACTTCTTCCATGCTGAACTGATAAATGCCAGAAGCAACCATAGAGGCCATCCCGTGTGAGTAGATAAATAGATGCTGGTACAAGCGACTAGCCTCCTCTAAGGTCAACGGATAGTCTGCGACAATCGAATCCAGAACCAATTGGTAACTATGATCCTTCATGGGAAGAAAATCTTGAAAGCGACGAATCGGATCTTTGCTAGGATTTTGGAAAAGCAACTGAAAGAGTTGGGGCTCTTTTGAGGCGAACAGGATATAAGCAACCCCGACAGATCGGAAAGGCTTCTCATCATCTAAAGCCTTGCGTATATACTCCACCACTACCATTTCCGCAGCAACAATAACCTCTTCTTGTAACTCAGACATATTAGCAAATTGCCCAAAAATGACTCTCGGTGTGGCTCCCAGTTTCTTTGCTAATGCCCTAGCCGTCAAACTAGCCAGGCCCTGCTCTCTCACCAATTGTAAAGCCGTTCCAATCATAGTCTCTTTACTAAATTTAACCTTTGGTGGCATAAGACTCCTTTCGCGCAACAGTTGTTACGCAACATATGTTGCATAAAGAATACCATAACAAAGAAAGAATTGTCAAGAAAAATCCATAAAGCATAAAACAAAAAAACCAGCCCACTGATCCAAGTGAAGTCTGGTCTACTAATAAATATTCTATGGCAAATCATTGCCTGCAGCCAAGTAGATTTGATACCATTCCTTGCGGGTTAAGGTCACTGCTGCTGCTTTCCCTGCTTCAAGGACATGCCGGGGGTTGGTCGTTCCGATGATGGCCTGCAATCTTACCCGGATAGCGGAGGACCCAGGCTAGGGCAATGGCTGTCGGAGAACCTGGTATTTCTTCGCCAAGTCATTGAGGACGTGATTGAGGGCCGCAAACTCTTCCTTGCCGACAAAATTCCCCTTGAAATAGCCATGCTGGAGGACAGACCAGGCTTGGATCACCGTATCAGTTAAGCGACAATACTCAAAGACACTACCATCTCGAACAGCTGCTTTAGGACCTTCCATGTTAACATGGAAACCCGCTTCAAAGCTCGGTGTAAAGGCGGCACTCAACTGCAATTGGTTGACCTTGAGAGGCTGTTTGACAGCCGTTTTGAGCAATTCCATCATCATAGGATTTTGATTGGACACCCCAAAATGATGGACCTTGCCCGCTTGCTCCAAGTAATCAAAAGCTGCTGCTACTTCTTCAGGCTCCATGAGAGCATCCGGTCGGTGAAGGAGGAGACTATCTAAGCGCTCGATCTGTAGGCGCTCGAGGATGCCATCGACGGAGTCCAAAATATAGTCCTTAGAAAAATCAAAATAGGTAAAGCCGTCTTTGCGAATGCCACACTTGGACTGGATCCACATCTGATCCCGAAGATCCGGACGGCGCTTGAGAACCTTACCCAGCAGGACCTCACACTGGCCATCGCCATAGATGTCCGCCAGATCAAAAGTGTTGATCCCAATCGATAAGGCTG
>ENA-OQBV01000805-OQBV01000805.1-human-gut-metagenome-genome-assembly--contig:-NODE-805-length-17229-cov-2.595252_pt1 | contig 17229 bp, 18 predicted proteins | sample MGYA00242750_ERZ504559 | MGnify/ENA primary metagenome ERZ504559 (study PRJEB26092, sample SAMD00036230) | human gut metagenome | host: Homo sapiens | study: EMG produced TPA metagenomics assembly of... | reverse complement strand
AAAAGGTCTTCTATACTGGTAGGAAATACAATGGCCACCAAAGCAATCATGATATTTGTCCTTTCACTCTCCGGAGTAGAGTCTGCAGTCATCACATAATAAGCCGTCAGTACTGGACGACCAGCTGCCCGGCCACCTTTCTTTATATACTCTTCTACTTTAAGACGAATCTCGTTCATGGAAAAATTCATTTTCATATTCATAATCTCCTCTTTTTATTTATTAGACGCAGAAAGATGAAGTTTGGTTGCAAAAATCTGCATTTTTTTTTTCAACATTATATCCCAAATAAGCAGTATCTTTGTCCCCCGCATTTTCACAACCATCATAAAATTATAATGAAAACAATAGTAAATATTCCCTCCCGACAGAACACTATGCGCGAACTGCGGGATTATCTGATGATTGCCTTAGGCATGGTCTTGTACGGTATCGGCTGGACAGTCTTCCTGCTTCCCAACGATATTACTACCGGTGGCGTACCGGGCATTGCATCCATCGTATATTTTGCCACTGGATTTCCCGTCCAATATACGTACTTCGCCATCAATTTTCTGCTTCTATTGCTTGCCCTACGTGTGTTGGGATGGAAGTTCAGCGTAAAGACAATCTTTGCCGTATTCACCCGACCTTTTTCCTTTCCATTATCCAGAAACTGACCGAGGGTGTTGTCCTCCTGCACGACCAGCCTTTCATGGCTTGTGTCATCGGTGCCTCCTTCTGCGGTAGCGGCATCGGCATCGCCTTTTCCAACAACGGCAGTACTGGCGGCACGGACATCATTGCCGCCGTAATCAACAAGTACCGCGACATCACGCTGGGCAGAGTCATGTTGATATGTGACCTTATCATCATCTCGTCCAGTTACTTTGTTCTAAAAGATTGGGAAAAAGTGGTGTATGGCTACGTTACTCTATACATATGCAGCTTCGTGCTCGACCAAGTGGTGAACAGTGCCCGCCAGTCCGTACAATTCTTTATTATCAGCGATAAATATGAGGAGATAGCCAAGCACATCCAGGTATATCCCCACAGAGGTGCAACGGTCATCAACGCCTCGGGCTTCTATACGGGAAAAGAGATAAAAATGCTGTTCGTGCTGGCCAAGAAGCGGGAGTCCACCATCATTTTCCGGCTCATAAAAGACATAGACCCCAATGCCTTTGTATCACAAAGTGCAGTCATCGGAGTCTATGGAGAGGGATTCGACAGAATCAAAGTGAAGTAGAGGATTTCTCGAACTTCCCTTGATTCCAAGTATAAACAATAGGACGGCGGACAAACGGTTTCAGTTTCTCCGCCGCTTCTTTACCCATGTAATCGGTCGTGGTAAAAGTGAATGCCAACGTGGCATCCTTCGCAGAAAGGTCCGCTTTCATCAGCAGCATGTCGGCCTGGCGACGGGCATCCTGATACTCATAGACATCCACCGTATCCGCGGCCTCAGCGATAAAATCATCCAGAACGGGCAATGCCGGCAGGTAGGACGAAGCAACCAGCTCCTTCCAGTCTGTCGTATAGAACTTGACATGGCTGTCGCAAGCCGGAGCACAAACCGTAGATACCACACAAACCACTTTCGTGCTGTCGTTGACAGGCAAGAGCTTCATCTGCCACGAGCTCTGGGGAGTCATCTTCACATGTATATAATCCGGGGCAAGTTCCGTCATTTCCGATTTACCACCAAAGCTGTTGGTCACCTCAGCTTTCATCTTACTTTCCAGAAAGTCTATAAAATCCGCACGGTTCACGGCACTAAGCAACGGACATATAGAATCCGGCATATTCTTAAAACACGTCTTGGCTTCCTGGGCCTGCAAATACCCCCATCCGATGAAAGCCAAAATCAAAAAAGCACTCAGTTTTCTTATCATAACATTTTAATCATTTCTTCAAGGAAACGGGCATCTGTTTCATCAAAACCGCCCAAATCGTCACTGTCAATATCCAATACTCCCCACACTTCACCGTCCTCACGCTTCAGCGGAACCACGATCTCCGAACGCGACAGCGAGCTGCAGGCTATATGTCCGGAAATGCATCCACATCGGCACAACCAACGTCTCGTCTTTATCCCATGCCGTGCCGCAAACACCACGGCCTTCCTAATGCGCGTACAAGCTATCGGTCCCTGGAAAGGTCCTAACACCAATTCTTCACCCTTCACCAAATAGAAGCCTACCCAAAAGAAATGGAAAGTCTCTTTCAGCGCCGCCGAAACATTCGCCAGATTGGCTATCAAGTCATCTTCACCTGCCAGCAGATTTTTTCAGTTGAGGAAGCAAAGCGCGATATTTCTCTGTCTTGCTACCAGCATTTATATATAGGCTCTTCTGCCATATATCTCTTGTTTATTTACTCCCCAAATATAGGAAGAACATTCCAATCAACACCAAAATGAGGTCGACAGCCTTGCTTTTTAAATTCTTTTCACGGAAGAAAAGCGCACCGAAAAGGAAGGAAACAACAACGCTTCCACGACGCACCATCGAAACGATGGAAATCATGGAGTCCTCATAGCTCAGGGCATAAAAATAGACAAAGTCTGCCGCACAAAGGAAAATGGAGATACAGATAATGGTCCAGTCCCAACGAAACGGGGTACTTTCTTTTCGCTTGGGGTACCACAACAGCAAGATAATGGGGCACATGATAAAGACTTGGTAGACATTATACCACGACTGCACCAGCATCGGGTTGAGCTGCTTCATCAGATATTTGTCATACAGCCCACTGACAGCTCCAGCAACGGCAGCCAGCACGATGAAAAGAATCCATTTGTTATGCTTGAAGTCGATTCCCTCCTTCTTGCCCGAACGGCTCAGCATGAAGAAGGACACTATGGCAAGCAGCACGCCAATCCATTGATAAAGGTTCAAGCGTTCGCCAAACACAAGCATGGCACCTACAAGCACCATCACGGGGCGCGTCGCATTAATCGGTCCCACGATGGTCAGCGGCAGATGCTTCATCCCGAAATAACCGAATATCCAGGAAGAAAGCACGATAAACGACTTGACAACAATAAACTTATGCACCTCCCACCCCACCACGGGAACATCAAACATCGTACCTCCCAACACCGACGGCGCAAAGGCAGATACCAGAATGAAAGGAAGAAATATCAGGCTCGAGAACAGCGTGTTCAGGAAAAGTACCGGCAGTACGGCATTGTCACGAAGCGACTTCTTCTTGAAGACATCGTAAAATCCCAATAAGGCAGCAGAGAGGAAAGCAAGCAATAACCACATTAGAGTTAATTAAAAATTAAGAATTAAAAATTAAAAGGAGGGGGTACGTTTTTGTAGTGCATCCCTCTTTTATTCTAAAAAAGTAGTTTCCGGATAGGCTACATCCACTAGAAACAATGCATTTCCGGGAACGGAGGTTCCTGCCTGACAACGGTCCTTCTGTTCGATGACGCGTCGGAAACCCTCAACAGAAAGTTTTCCGCGACCCACTTCGAGCAAAGTACCGACAATGGCGCGTACCATGTTCCGCAGGAACCGGTCGGCCTGGATGGTGAACACCCAGGTCACATCGTCTACCCGGGTCCAGGCGGCATGCATAATCTTGCAATTATTGGTTTTGACATCCGTATGAAGTTTGCTGAAGCTGGTAAAGTCCGTATAGTCAAACAGCGTCTGTGCCGCCTCGTTCATCCGTTCGAAATCCAGCGGCTGGAAGATGCGCCACGAATACCCCCTGCGAAACGGATCCTTCCGCGTGTGGATATAATATTTGTACGTGCGCGAAGTTGCATCAAAGCGCGCGTGTGCCTCCGGTTTCACCCGCCGCACCCCGTACACCGCAATGTCCGGCGGCAGCAGCCGGTTCAGCTTGTCCGTCACCACCTCCCCGTCCAGTTCCGTATCAAAGTCAAAGTGAGCCACCATCAGCCGCGCATGCACACCGGCATCCGTACGTCCGGCCCCCACCACTTCAATCTCCCGGCGCAGGAAGGTAGAAAGCGCCTTCATCAGCGTTTCCTGCACACTCGCTCCGTTCGGCTGGATCTGCCAGCCGTGGTAATTCGTTCCGTCGAACGACAAATAGATGAAATACCGGAACATACTCAACGCGCCGTTATGTGGAAACAACCCTGTTTCAGTTCATACTTCACATAGCAGCGGTCTGCCTTCCGCAGGTCACGCAGCACCTCCGACAACACCAGCTTCAGCGTGTCAGCACTCACATCCTGCATCGGCCGTCCGTCCGGATCCTCCACCTTCTCAAACCGTTTCCAGCTGATATCAAAAGTCGTTCCGTAGAAATGACACGAGTTCATCGACGCATTCCCGTTGGTTCTCCGCAGACGCTTCACATCCTCCTTCGTACGGGTCACCGACGTCACGATCACCCGGTTCGGATTCAGCCCCTTGCAGGCCAGTGAATCCAGGAAATTCGCCCCGATGGTGTCCAGCAGCTCACTCGCCTTCGGCACCAGATACGGAATAGAGTGCGTCAGCGAATCCATTCCGTACAGTTCACACGGACCGATCTCGTCCAGCCGGTCTCCCAGATTCCGGGCTTCTTCCCGCGAAGCAATCGGCCGGATACCAATTGCCTTGGCCGACTTCAGCTGCACGTCGTTCAGATCCCCGAACGAACGTCTGTAACTCACCACTCCGCGGATATTGCGCGGCTCGTTCATTTTCATCGACATATCCTTTTTCTCGCCACAGCCCGCCAGCACACTTCCGGCAGTCAGGGCAAGCACACAACATACCTCCCAAAAACCTCTTTTCATGCTTATTCAGTTTGCTCGTCTAATTTTCATTTACTCATTTTCAGCAGACAAAGATAGCGAGAACTTACGAAAAGATCAAATATAAAACGGAACATGCTGTGACCTCCGGCTGTGAGCAGAAAAGAATCAGTAAGCATTTTTCTCACCATGAACGGCATTCGCCACGGTCTTGTAGATGATATACAGGTCCAGACCGAAACTCCAGTGTTCGATGTACCAGATATCCCCGCGGATACGTCCCTCCATGTCCTTCAGCTCCTTCGTCTCCCCGCGGTAGCCCGTCACCTGGCTCCAGCCCGTGATACCCGGCTTCACAAAGTGACGCACCATATACTTGTTGATCAGTTTCGAATACTCCTCCGTGTGCTTCAGCATGTGCGGACGCGGTCCCACCACACTCATGTCACCCTTCAGCACGTTGATAAACTGCGGCAGCTCGTCGATGCTCGTCTTGCGCATGATGTTTCCCCACTTCGTCTTCCGCGGGTCATCCTTCGTAGCCTGCACCTTGTCCGCATCCGCATTCACCTTCATGCTCCGGAACTTGTAACAGTAGAACTCCTTGTCGTTCAGTCCGTTCCGTTTCTGCTTGAAGAAGATCGGGCCCGGCATGGTAATCTTCGTGATGATGGTCACGATGATCAGGATCGGGATAAACAGCGTACACAGGAAACACAGCGAGAACACGATGTCAAATGTCCGTTTCAGCATCTTGTTCCCCAGACGGCTCAGCGGATCCTGCCGCAGACTCAGGTACGGCACATTCCCCATCATGTTGAAATACATGCGGTTCTGCAGGTAGTTATGCACGTTCGGCACACTGTAGAAATGCACCAGGTTATTTTCGCAGTAATCAATGATCGGCATGATCACCTCCCGGTCCTTCGACGGCAGACAGCAGAACAGGAAATGCGTATTCCCGTGCTTTTTCAGATAATCCGTCACCTCCTGCGGCTTGCCCAGATACGGACACTCCTGCGGGAAATTCCCGTTCGGTTCAAAATCGAAATACCCCAGCACACGGTATCCTGCCCAGCTTTGCGACGTCAGTTCCTGATACAGCTCCCGGTTGTTGTCCGTACTGCCCACCAGCACCACATACCGCAGGTTACCGCCCTTCGTACGGTACACCTTGATCAGCATACGCAGGCCCAGCCGGAACACCGACACACAGACCAGTACCGCCAGCAGGTACGCCAGAAACAGCTTCGACCAGGCATCCATATATCCTCCCAGTTGCAGGATTCCCCGCCCAGGATTGCAAAGAACACCACATTCTTGGTCACACGGGTCAGCACCTCATACGCGAACACCTTCCGTCGGTAAAGAATTACCCCCGTATGCATCGCACACAGCAGGTAACACAACATCAGCGTCGCCACAATCTGGAACTCCGATGCCTGGAGTGTCTTCTCCCAGGCCGTATCCTGTGCCCAATGATAAAATCTGTGAAACAGTCCGCCTACGATACAGGTATCGCAGGCAATGACAAATGCGTTAACAAGCCGGTTATACGACTCTGCAATTCCTCTTTTCATGACCTAGTGCTTTTCAATATGTTTTTTTACAAAAAATTTGGTTACTTCATTTTCCCTCTTCCCCGGGAACTTCATGCGTTTCAGCTCCCCATTACGCTCCTGATCTCACGCATCTGAGAAGCAATATATCCCGCGTCAGTAGCGTTTCAGCTCCAACTTAGCATAATCCGATTCCAATACCAGCGCCTTGCCGTCCGCCTTCACGATGCGGAACGTCGTTTCCATCGCTCCGATACCGAAAGGCTTCAGCTGCTCCAGCGTGGCATCCTTCTTGCTGTCACTCGTTGCGGCACGCACCTTAAACTCACTCATCACCGCCTCCCGGCCCTCGTCCGTATAGCCGAAGCGACCGATGAAATCTCCGTACCCCTGTGTACCCTGCCGTTCCGCAATTTCCACCACGTAGCGCGTGATCCCGTAGAAAATCCGTTCCGGCTCATGCACAGCTCCGTCCTCCTTCGTCGTGAAGCGTTCCAGTTTCCAGAACCCTTCCACGCTGCTGTCCACCGGCTGCTTGGCACATCCCGGCATCAGCAGACAGGCCAGTATCAGGCCCAGCACCAGCAATGCATACACCAGTGTCGCCTTCGTCTTTCCGCTTAATTGTATCATTTTCATAAACCCTTGTTATTATTTTCAATCATTTCAACATTCATTTCCGGCTCCCGTCCGGCATTCCTCCGTCGGAAACCGGTCACCGTTTCCGGTGTCCTAGCGTTTCAGCAGTTCCCCCGTCTTGCGGATGCAGAACGTACCTCCCGCCGTATTTCCCGGCAGATAATTTCCGCGATCCAGTCCCAGAGCCGCCGAGAAACTCCATCCCGCCAGCCGATTCGGACGGTATGTCACCTCCCAGAGCGAACCGAACTGCTTGCGCGGCTTGTCCAACGGTGCCGAATAAGTTCCCCAGTGACGGGCAAACGACACCAGCACCCTCCAGTTCCATTCCTCCGACGGATCTCCCGTCATTCCCAGGTGATTCGCCCGGACACGGTTGCTCTTGAATTCATTTGTGCCGTCCGTATTATATGCCGGTCCCGGCAGGAACGGATGTCCCAGTCCCAGACCCGCATGCTGCCAGCCCAGATACTCCCCATTCGTATAATAATTGTCGCCGCCGCTCATCTGCACATCATGAAACGAACCAGCGATGCCGTCATACAAGATCGGCCCCGTCTGATCCTTGGTATTCAGTCCTTCCCACAGCACCCGCGTCACCCAGCGGTTCTCCGGCAAGGTCACCTCCAGTCCCAAATGCCCGTCCTTCCAGCGGCCATACTGCCAGAACATCTGCGAGTGATCCTCGAAATAATGCTCCAGATACGCCCGGAACTTCCAGTCCTTCAGATAATACGACAAGGCAAAGTTCCAGCTTCCGCAATGATTTCCCTGTACATTCTGCAGCGTACTGGCCTGCTTCGGGATCAGCACCTTCATGAAATCCTTCAGACCGTTCGGCTTGTCCTTCACAAACGTCAGGCTGCCGTCCTCATTCTTCCGGTACACCGTTCCGCCGAACTGCGCCCCGGTCAGCAGTCCGAATTCAAACTCCACCGGCAGCTTCTCCCGGTTGCCCAGGCGCAACATCAGCGACTTCGAGTGATACAGCACATTCTTCAGCACCGTCTTTCCCGGCGCCGCAAATTCCTCCTGCCAGCCATTGTCCGTAAACATACCGTAAGCGATATGCCCCTTCAGCGACAGCCAGTTGCCCGTGAATCCCAGCGGCAGATACTCCCGGATCTCCCCCCGCACCTGTGGCACGGGACGCGCGTTCATACCCTCCACCATCATGCCGCTGCTGAGCCGTTCATCCTTGTCCAGCGGAAAATTTCCCCGCTCCTTGCTTCCGATACTCAGCGTCAGCATCTTCCACGACACATCCGCATACGCCTGCTGCACCACGAACCCGGCCCGGTCCGGCACCGCCCCGTTGTTCAGCGTACCCGCCAGATCAAGTCCGGCTCCCACTCTCCAGTTCCGTTTCAGCGGCTGGTCATAAGTCACCCCCGCCCGGAGCCATCCGCTGTTCGGCCGTTCCGACGCCAGCCCGTAACGGTTGGACGTCATCCACATCGGCGCATACTCCCCGGCAGACACGTTCACATCCGCCTCCACCCGGTAGCCCAACGATGCTTCCGTTTGGGCAAATGAAGGCAAGGCCACTGCCAGAACTGGCAGCAGCACCCACTTTTTTCCAAAAATCATTGATTAGTTTTTATAAGAAAGCGACAACTCGCTTATTTGGTTTCATTTATCATCATCCTACAGTCCTTCTATATCCTCTTCTCTCAGTCCCGTAGTCTTTGCTATCTGTTCATTGTTCATACCCAACGACTTGAGATTCCGTGCAATAGCTATTTGTATTTCCGCACGACCTTCTGCACGGCCTTCTGCACGACCTTCTGCACGACCTTCCGCACGGCCTTCCTCCAGTCCCTTTTTCCATCCGGCTTCACGTGCATCTTCTTCCACAATCCGGCTCACACGATATCGATCCAGCGCCTTATCATAAGCGATGCGGTCCTCCATCGAGAGATTAGCCACGGCAGCAAGTTCTTCCAGACGGCTGAAAACCTGTTCTTTCAACGCGTCAGGCATTCGGTTCCAGTGTTGCATATTCTTCAATGTATAAATCAGTTTGTCATAAAGAGTTTCACACTCCTTGAGTTCCCTGGTAAAATAAGGAAACTGAAGGAAGATCTGCCGGAAGTGCGGATTAACCACCCTACCGTTTTCCCGGTCGGCAATAACGGTATCCGTACGGAATTTTTCTTCCAGTCCCGGTTCCCGGAAGTTCATCAGGAAGATTCCGTACACGGTAGAAAGCCTGTATCTGGTGCCGTAGTTTTCCTGCATCGGCTCTTTCAGCAGAAAATCATCTTCCTCCGCATCATGCCCGTCCATTCTCAGTTCACGTTCCTTCTTTCTTTTTTCACGCAAGTTCTCCACCTGCCTGCCAATGGCGCGACACATGTAAAACAACGTCCTGTCCAGAAAGCTGCTGTGAAAGCGGTTCTGCATCTCCACGATGATATATTCTCCCGTGTCCGTCAGGCAGTACAGATCGTAGATAATACCCGCATCTGCCATGCTGTCGGAGTGATTCTCCTTGTCCAGGAAAATCAGATTCGTGATACGGTGCTCCCCCGAAAGCAACTCGTTAAGGAGCGTGATAAGCAATTCCTTGCTGGCAGGCTGTCCGAATATAATCTTGAATCCAATATCCGTAAACGGGTTCACAAAATGCCCGCACGTCAAATCCATACCGTCCATAATTTCTCCTTTCGGCTTTTTGATTTTACAAAGAAAGCGAAAAATCGCCAGAAAAACAAATGTTACCCACCCTGTCCTGCATTACTCCGTGCAGTCCGGGCTTCCGATTTCGCAGCCTCATATTCCCTGTTATACCCGTCGGCCTCTCTCCTCAAATCCTCAGCCTCCCGGTATTTTTCCGCGATTTCCCGGCGATAATACCCGTCGCTGTCTCCGGTCAGTTCAATCTGATTCTTCAGATCCTCAGCTTCCCTTTCCCGTGCACGCGCTTCTCTGATCGCATCATCACGCAGATCCTTCTTCTCAGCCGCTTCCTTCTCATATTCCTTCGCTTTCCTCAGCCAATCCTCATTCATATCCTCCTTCTCCTTCCGGCGCTCCCGTTCCGCACTGTCATCATCCCGGCGGCTTTCCGGTTCCTCGTCATCCGGCAGTCTGTCCTCCTCGTTGTCCCGATCCTCGTCCTCACTTTCCGGATCTTCCTCCTCGTCCGGGTAGTCACTCACTCCGGCCGGATAACTGTTCCCCCTTGACGAAGCCCCATACACCTGTTCTGCATACGTAGGCACCGGTGCTCTCTGTCCAGAAGCGCTTCCCACAGCCTTTCCGGTCCCCTCATCGGGAAACATCAGCATACTCAGTCCTCCCAGCAGAAACAGTGCTACCAGGATCCACATTCCATGGTAGAAATCCATCAGCGCCAGTCCATAGACATACATCACCGGCACTCCCACGAGCCAGCGCACCAGAGGCCCCTTTATGCTCTGCAGGACAGCCACCACAGCCCCCATCAGGAAAACATTTACCAGTACCATAAGGAGCCGTTCCCAGATAGAGTCAGCCCCCGTCATACCCGTCGAAAGACAAAGATTCCGGCAGGCTATCTTTTCATACCAGGGCAGCTTCCCGAACAGATTCTCCGAGTGCCCTCCCTCGTAATACTGAATATCCTGAACGATGCGGAAATCATTCGTCACCACCCTTACCCCATGGAAACGCTCTCCGTTGCCCACGGCTATCAGATGCGGAAACTCATACACATGCGCCACGCCCCCAAAACCTTCAGGAGTCACCCATTGCGACATGCCCGTCACATAATCTCCAGCCACGGCCAGCAGCGCGTCCAGCTCCTTGTCCATGCAGGCCTCCAGCTTTTCCTTGCTGACATTATAGGTATAATGACCGTTCAGTTCGTCAAGATCCTTCACCACCGGTTCCAGTCCCCCTTCCGGCACCAGAAACTGATACCCTTTAGGACCCCTCACCAGCGTACTGTGATCCACCTTGCAGAGCACCTCCACCTCCGTCTTCAGCGGCGGATTATACCCCTCGTTATTCAGTTCCTTCATGGTATACGACTTTCCCTGCGAAACCAGTCTCGGCGGTTCCGACTCACTCACAGGGCATACACCACATGCCCTACAATGGCCAGAGAAAGCAACAGGCAAATAAGATTTCCGGTTTTCATGGTATATTCAGAATAAAGTTTCACATTGTCATAGGCAGATACCGCCCGTTCACCAGCGACAGCAGCTGTCCGCGCTGCTGCTTCCCGTCCGGATGCCGGCAGCCCACGTGCATCCATTGCGGCAGTCCCTGATCATTTTCGTTTTCCGAAATCAGCTGATCAAAAGCCCGCCCCTTCAGAAACTCCCGGCAGAACGCCTTGAATTCCCTCATCCGTCCGTTCAGCGGAATCAGGTCGAACGCATAGCCATACCGGTGGGCAGAAGTCGCACTTCCACCTACCGCCCGATTCAGTTCCCGGCAGCGGTACCCCGATGAAATCCGGATGGCGGGCGTCCCCCATCCCTGCTTCCGCGAACAGGCTTCCCATGCCTCCCGCAGCGGGTCCAGCAAACTCTCCACACTCTCCGTGATATGCGCCTCTATTTCCGGCGAAGGCGTGTTGTCAATCCCTCTTTCCCTGGCAACCTTTGAGTGGATGCACTCTTCCATGGTGAAATACTTCATAGCATTTATCTTTAAGATTCATATCCTAAAGATAGCAAGAAAAGATCAGATTTGCAACACTTTACAAAGGAAATCCGCTTAGTCCCTGCGGAAAATATCCCGCGTGTACACCTTGTCCTTCACACTGTCCAGACAGTTGTCATAGCGGTTGGCAATGATGGCCTGACTCTGCTGCTTGAATGCTTCCAGATCGTTCACCACCTTTGAGCCGAAGAACGTACTTCCGTCTTCCAGTGTCGGTTCGTAGATGATCACCTGCGCTCCTTTCGCCTTGATCCGCTTCATCACGCCCTGGATGGAACTCTGGCGGAAATTATCGCTGTTCGACTTCATGGTCAGGCGGTACACCCCGATGACACACTGCTTTTCCGAAGCCGGATCAAAGTCACCCCGGTTGTAATAATCATAATAGCCCGCCATCTTCAGCACCTGATCCGCGATGAAATCCTTGCGCGTACGGTTGCTTTCCACGATTGCCTGAATCAGATTCTCCGGCACATCCTGATAGTTGGCCAGCAGCTGCTTTGTATCCTTCGGCAGACAGTAACCGCCGTAACCAAATGAAGGATTGTTGTAGTGCGTACCGATACGCGGATCCAGACAGATACCCTGAATGATGGCCTGTGTATCCAGTCCCTTCACTTCCGCATACGTATCCAGCTCGTTGAAGTACGACACACGCAGCGCCAGATACGTATTGGCAAACAGCTTCACCGCTTCCGCTTCCTTCAGGCCCATAAACAGCGTATCCACGTCCCTGCTTGATCGCTCCTTCCTGAAGCAGCCTGGCAAATTCCCTGGCCTTCTCCTCCAGATGTTCTCCGGCAATGGCACGGATCGCCTCGTTCTCATCGTCCCGTCCTTCAATCTGTTTGGGATAGCCCACGATGATCCGGCTCGGATACAGGTTGTCATACAGCGCCTTGCTTTCCCGCAGGAACTCCGGTGAGAACAGCAGGTTGAACTTCTTTCCCTGCAGGGCCGGTGTGTCGCGGAACACCTTCGCATACTTCACATACAGGCTGCGGCAGTAACCCACCGGGATGGTACTCTTGATCACCATCACGGCATCCGGATTCACCTCCAGCACCAGGTCGATCACCTCTTCTACGTGGCTTGTATCGAAGTAATTCTTCACCGGATCATAGTTGGTCGGTGCAGCGATCACCACAAAATCCGCATTCTTATAGGCTGCTGCTCCGTCCAGTGTAGCCTTCAGGTTCAGATCCTTTTCAGCCAGGTATTTTTCGATGTACTCGTCCTGAATCGGACTGATGCGGTTATTGATTTTCTCTACCTTTTCGGGGATTACGTCCACAGCTGTCACCTGGTGATGCTGGGATAAGAGTGTAGCGATGGACAGACCTACATAGCCTGTGCCGGCTACGGCGATAGTATAGTTTTTCATGACTATGAAGTTATTTTTCTTTGAATATATTGATCAAAAATAATGCGTTACCGATGATATATCTCCGCCACATTCTTTTCGGTTCCTTAATCAGGCGGTACAGCCATTCCAGACTATGCTCCTGCCACCAGAGCGGAGCACGCTCCACCGTACCGGCAAAGAAGTCAAACACCGCACCGATATTGCCTACGTGACAGTTCACCTTCAGATCCTTCCAGTGCTGATATGTCCATTTTTCCTGTTTGGGAGCCGTCATTCCGATCCAGAGCAGATCCGGATTGGCCTGATTGATGGCTTCTATAATCTTCCGGTTATCTTCGTCACTGAACTCCGGCTTGTAGGGAGGTGAATAAGATTCTATCTGAATATTGGGATACACCACCTTCGCCTTTTCTTTGATGAGTGCCAGTACCTTTTCGCTGCTACCCATAAAGAAACACTTACCTCCGGTCTGGTTCAGCCGGTTCATTTCAAATTCAAAGAGATCCCATCCGGCAATACGTTCCTTAGGTTGGGATTTTGCCTTCAGCCAACGGCACGCCATCACGATGCTTGCACCATCGGGAATCAGTACATCTCCTTTTATCAAGGCCTCGGCAAAGGCTGCATCCTTCAATGCCGTATTGTATGAATGGGCATTAATTGTGTTTATCAGCAGTTTGCCTTCCGGCAACTTAGCTAGCGCGTCTCTACTCTCCTGTATTGAGAGGGTCTTTAGTCTTATCATAATTTATCTAATGACAATGCTACAATAACTCGAATATATAATCGCCTTTAAGTGAATTCTATTAATTCGGTTAAGTTAATCTTACATTTTAGGGAGCAGCTTTTAATAAACCAAAGAAGTAATATAACGAACTATACAATTGATAAGGTTTAACAATAAAAATGTAAATAAGAACTTGGTCTCATTTTTCCAAGCACAACTTATCCTATAAAAAAATAAAATCAGAAATTACCGAAATAATATACACTAAAGAATTGAGAACATTCAAGTCCGAAGAAGTTAAATCTACTTTTATAGTAATAAGATGTATCACATGATAACAATAAAATCTGGATTCTCATCAAATAAACTAAAAATCCTATCAAAGTTTCACACATCTTAAAAAAGTTCAACTTCAATAAAATATATAATATATTTAATCCCACCTGTAGAAAGTGAAGAAGTCCTACCAGGCTATTAACTCCTTAATATACCTATCAAAAAAATTGAAGTCAACAGTTATTCTTAAGCCCCGAATCAAGCATCTTTTTTGTTTTGAAGGAATTTGTAAATCTGGATATTACTATTTTAAGAAAACAGACTATAGGTATTTAATACGTAATAAAAGAGATAGGAGAAAATTATAACTTTCCACAAGGATAATTTTTCCAATAATTGAATTTTTTCCCATATTCGCTTCTAAGCCAATCTATGGTTTCTTTACAATTTTTTTTATAATCTTGCTCAAAAGCTCCGAACAATGCTATTGTTATATTACTTGGTGCATAAAAATCTTCAATCATATTATGATAACGCATAGAATATAAAGGAAAGTTTTATTCCGAATAATCTAAGAAAATCTCCAATTATAGCACCGCCCCAAAAAAAGAACTTAGGGATTCTAATTATATTTTTATGTCTCATTTCTTGTGATAAAGCATTGAGCCATACATAACTATCTATTGGCATATCACCTAAATAATATGTTTTTTTATCTATCAACTCCTCTGATGCATTCATTATAGCATCAAGTTGTTTTACAAGATTTTTAACATAAGCATATGTCCTTATTACAGGCTTGTAACTAGGATGAACATACATTCCTTTTGCGATAAATTTCCACAATTCATTAGGATAACGTAAATGCCATGGGCCCCAGACATTACATGGTCTAAAAATGGTCCATTTGCATTTCATTCCACTATTTCTTATATATTCTTCATCCATTTTTTTGCTTATACCATACACTGTATGAGGAGCATAAGAATCATCTTTCAAACCAAATGGTATTATTTTATCTTTATATACATACTGTGTTGAAGCGAACAAAGCGTGCTTAATATAATCATGCTTCTTTATTTCATCAACTACATTTTTTGTTCCTTCAGTATTTTCAATATAATCTTCTAACCTATCACTTAAAGTATCTGTACGTGCAGCTAAATGAATAACTATTGTTGGTTTGAATTTATCAAAAGCTTCAGATAACCTTTTTTTATCCATTATATTACCTTCAAACCAATATTTATGTTGATCCAATTTCGTTACATCTGCCTTATCATAGTTTACAAACTTATATTTTTTTTCTTCAAATAATTCAATAAGATTTGTTCCTATAAATCCAGAAGCACCTGTTATAAGTATAAAATCATCTTTTGTTATCATAAGCTTTATTTTAAATAAAATAAAATGTAACGTGAAAATTTATATAAAAAACTGGGCATGCAATATATAATAAAGTATACTAATCCTTTTCTTATAATCCCAGATTGATTATTTGCCATTTCTTTACACATTGGCTTATATTTTTTCTTGTTTGTTGATGCTGATAATAGAATATAGCAGAATAAAATAAGTTTATTATATTTTTTCTGCCATATTTCAAAACCATTATCAAATAAACCTTCCTTTTCTAAATCTTTCGACATATTCGGTAAACCTAGAAGAGCATATTTAGGCCAATCCGTACCCCATTCACGTTTTGCAACCTTACGTTGTATACACAACGGATAGCTATCATAAATAATAACACCGCCACTATTACCATAATATAGAATACCCATAAATTCAAAGCCATAATGAGAAGAAGTGTCAAATTTTAAGCCTCTTTCCCATACTTCCTTTGAAAACATCATAGCGGACATAAAAGTAGCACCCCAAAATGTTCTGTTATAAACGACGTCGAATTATTGTATATATGTTGTCTTTCGTCGTATTTTGTCTCGTAAACAGACAAAGATTTAAATCCGTTACCATTCTCATATCCAACTAATCTATTAAAATAATATAACCCACTATCACTTTTCTTTATAAGATCAATTAGATAGCTTATTAAAAAAGGAGACGGTATATCATCATCTCCCCATAATATAATATAATCTCCATGAGTAAAACTAACAGCTCTTTTAAAATTGTCACCTAAAGGAACGCGTTCTTTACAATCATACAGCTGAATAAAAGGATATTGCCTTCTTACCTCTTCAACTTTATAAACCGTATCATCATCAGATGCATTATTACAAACAATTAATTCAACATCATTTGTATTATTTTCTATCTGTACGGCAAAGTGCTGTAATGTAAATATTAACAGGTTTGACCTATTGAGAGTCGGAATAGTAATAGATAATTTCATATTCAGTAAAATTTATAGGTAATTGTATCTTCAGGGTCATATAATTTATCTGTATATGCCAATACTATGAAGTCTGTGTTACCTACATTTTTAAAATCATGAGCTACATTATTAGGAACATAAACAGACTTGGCATCTTCCAAACTCATCGCTATTTCGATTCTTTCCTTGCTATTTATATCTTCAAGGCGTAAAACAGCATTTCCTTCAATAACAGTAAACCACTCCACAGCCTTAGGATGATAGTGCCCCCCTTTGATTTGCCCAGGTTTACCCATTGTAAGATATACTTCGCCAGTTTGATTAGGTATATTATCTTCTGTTCCTGTTATTACTTTTAAAAACCATCCCCGATTATCTTTTATAAGATGGCGTGGTATTATTTTAATTCGATCTTTTAGTGCCATATATTAATATTTATCAATTATATCCGTCAAACCAATTTTAGCTTCAAAACCAATAGCATTTTTTAATTTTGTTCCGTCTAATGCTAGATATTTCATACCTACATCAGCACGTTTTTCGGAACCAAAACATTCATCAGGAAGTTCGACATTTAGATGTTTATGTATTTTAGTTACTATTTCACGTACAGTAAATGTATCTTTTCCTTGTACATTATATATACCACTTGGCAAATGGTTTATATAAGCCAAATCAATCATATAAGGCACTTCACCAACATAAATATATTGACGAGTCTGATCTCCTGCTGTAAAATGTAACTTTTCTTTGTTTTTTATAGCACTAATAGTATACGGAATAAGTCTTAGAGGATTCTCATTTTCTCCATAGATAGTCGGAATAAAAAAGTGCCAATGCGTAAAATCATGTTTATAAGAATTAACAAAACGACTTAACATACGCTTAGACACAGTATAATCGTTAGGAGCTGGATATGTTGATGTTAAAACATCCTCCTCAGTGAAATAACGTTCTTCT
>ENA-OQBV01000804-OQBV01000804.1-human-gut-metagenome-genome-assembly--contig:-NODE-804-length-17239-cov-3.291608_pt1 | contig 17239 bp, 15 predicted proteins | sample MGYA00242750_ERZ504559 | MGnify/ENA primary metagenome ERZ504559 (study PRJEB26092, sample SAMD00036230) | human gut metagenome | host: Homo sapiens | study: EMG produced TPA metagenomics assembly of... | reverse complement strand
AAAAAAAGGAGTACCGCTGTACTCCAACCTTTGTTAACCTTAAATCTAATACTATGAAAAACACGATGCAAAGATACGGACTTTTCATATATCTGCAAGCGAAAAGGAGAAAAATATCTCTTTTGTAACACTGTTTAATAATTGGATGCACAGAGAGGCTTTTCATTAACATTTGTTTTCCCTATCTTTGCAGCCATTAAATAACGATTGATCAATATGGCATTTGAAGCAACGAAAAGAGAATGGGGCGAGCTGTACGCTTTTTTTCCGCCTGCTGGCAGACGGATGTGTCTATGCAGGAACGCCTGAGGTGAAAAGAAATGAAGGTCAGTGCCTTCCGGTAGCCATGGTGCAGCGTGAGGAACACGACGGCACGCGTCGGTATATAGTAGAAAAAGAGATGATCCACATTGTCGGCGAGCAGATGGATAAGCGGATTCCGCGCGAGGATTTCGGGACTGTAGCCGATCTGGTGCTGGAAGCTATCCGGAACAGCCGGGAAGACGATGTGACTTCACCCGACGGAGTGGAAGAATTTCTGGATGAAGTAGCCATTTATGATTTGGAGGCCAAGACGGACGACCGCACGGACTTCAGTGTCGCTTTTTATCAGGAAGATGCTCCTTTGACCGGTTTCTGTGTCCGTTCGCGTCTGGGAATGATGTTCCCTTTGCTGGATGGGGGACGCTCAGCGAACTTCAAGTTCGAGCAGACGGGAGTGAAGTTTGCCGTACCTACCATCAACAAGATCAATGCGTTTGGTGAGGAAGACGACGTAATCGGCCGGATGCTGATGATCGAGCGCTTGGGAGGAGTCCTGAAGTACAATGATGTAGCCGACAAGATTTTCCGGAGCAATCTTTCGATGATTGATCTTCACATGGGCCGTATGCTGGCAGAAATGACGCGTCTGATGTGGCTCGACGGCATTACGAAAGTGTCTGAACTGACTGAAGAACTGAAGAAACTGAATCCGCTCAAGATCAAAGATGAGCTGATCAGCAAGCATGGATTTTATGAATATAAGATCAAGGAACTGCTGCTGGCACTGGCTACGGGTATGCGTCCGGCCAAATTATACAACGGCACCGACTCGGCCATTTGCGGTTTTCTGTTTGTGACCGGCGAGGGGGAAGTGCTGTGTTATCAGCGTGCTTTCCGTCAGACTTTTGCCGATTTCCTTTTCCAGAACAGCCGCCTGGAGAAAGGCTCTACCGAGAAAGATAAATATGGTTATCTGGAGCGGGAGAATGGAGTTTACTATTTCAAGCTGAACCTGAAGATCGCGTTGCTGAAGAGATAAATGAAAAGAAAAATCCAGGCAAGCGGAGAAGAAAATTCCCGTTGCCTGGATTTTTTGTATAATCAGAATTTGATTTTCAGAAGTTTTCCTCCGTATGCAGGAACATCGATGGCGGTCGGTGTATTCGAGTTGAACGAGATCACTTCTTCGCGGCCGGTCAGGAGTTCCTGAGCCGTGCATCGCGTAAATGCAGGCATCTGCAGATAGTCGAAGGCATGCTGGGGAATGTTGATGGAGATCCGTGAATCCAGATCACTGAAGTTGGCTACAACCAGAATCACTTCACGGTCATATTTACGCAGGAAAGCATATTGTTTGTGCTCATTCATCTGCCAGCCGTTCAGATTGGCATACATCAGATCGAAGAAACATCCCCGGGCAATGGCAGCCTCGCTGTTGCAGAGGTTCAGTACGTGGCGGTAGAAATGCCGCAAACCTTTTTCTTTGGCGTTCAGCAGATGTTCGTTATAGCGGCCGTGGTTGTTCCAGCGGCGGATGCTGTCGATGCTCCAGTAGTCAAAGATCGTTGTCCGTCCGTCCCGTCCGCTGAATCCTTCGCTTTCCATACCCGGTTCGCCGAGTTCCTGGCCGAAATAAATCATCATCGGATTGGTGTTCATGCAGGCCGATACAATCAGTGCAGGCAGAGCTTTCGTTGCATTTCCGGCAAAGAAATCGGAAGCGATGCGCTGTTCATCGTGATTTTCTAGGAAGTTCAGCATGTGGTCCTGAATATCGTTGACGCTCTGCCAGCACGAAGTGATGGCAGTAGCCGAAGCATATCCGCCGATGACGGCACGCAGTGTGTCATAAAGTCCCACCTTGTCATACAGATAATCGAAATGACCGTTGTACAGATAGTTCCGGTATTCGTTGGGATTATACACTTCGGCAATGAAAATCAGTTCCGGATATTGGGCTTTCACCTGCGGGATGGCCCATCCCCAGAATTCGCAGGGGACCATTTCAGCCATGTCGCAACGGAAGCCGTCGATTCCTTTGCCGGCCCAGAACAGCAGGATGTCTTTCATCTTGTGCCAGGTGTCCGGAGCAGGTGAGAAGTGACAGCCTGTATTGTGGAAGAAGTCCACTCCATAATTCAGCTTCACGGTCTCGTACCAGTCGTTCGGAGTCGGATAAGCATCGAAGCGGTTGTTTCCGGTAGCTTTTGCCGGCATTTCTTCATAGCTGCCTGCCTGCTCGTCATAGAGGTTGACGTCTCCGGCGAGCTTCTGTCCCGGGAGATAATAGAAGTTATTGTTCGGGCTGAAGTCCATGGAAGTATCGTCATCTTCTCCCAGATCTCTGATGCCTTCCGGTTTCGCCGTGGAGTGATATTGGCGGGCCACATGGTTCGGGACAAAGTCAATGATCATTTTCAGTCCGGCAGCATGTGTGCGTTCCACCAGTGCTTCAAATTCACCCATACGCTTTCTGACGTTTACGGCCAGATCCGGATCCACGTCATAGTAATCGCGGATTGCATACGGTGAACCTGCCTTTCCCTTGACAACGGCAGGATGGTTCTTTTCGATTCCATATTTGGTATAGTCAGTCTGTGTGGCATGTGCAAGGACACCGGTATACCAGATGTGGGTTGCTCCCAGCTTCCTGATTTCCTTCAAAGCCTGCGGAGTGAAGTCATTCATTTTCCCGCATCCGTTTTCGGCCAGGCTTCCGTTGCTCGTGCATCGCGGGTTACGGTTGCCGAACAGACGGGTGAATACCTGGTAGATGATTATTTTTTCTGCTGTGTTCATACAAGTATCTCCTTATTATAATTCTTTAGGTTTCTTAACTCTGCTTGTTCTTCGATGGCCTTGAGAGCTGCAAAATATCCCAGACTGAAGATATCTTCCGTTTTGTCCAGCTGATAGTTGGCGAAGTTTTCCAGTCCGTCGGGCGCGATGACCAGATCTGCCTGGCTGAGCTCGGAAAGGGTATTTGCCTCGAACATGAAATGATAGGCACGGAGGGCGATGCTGACGATATTCTGGCTGTATGCGCTTGCATTGAGTTTGAAGACATTCAGGGCAAGCACTTTTTCACAGAGCGGCCGGATAGGGCTGACGGGAATATTCATGAATACTCCTCCGTCCACATAATGCACTTTGTTGATGACGACAGGCTTGAACAAGACCGGGATGCAGCAGGAAGCTGCGATTCGTCTGGTCAGTTCGCCTTGTGTGAAATGGATGCTTTTTCCGTTGTCAAAGTCTGTTGCTGTAATGACAACCGGCATTTGCAGGTCTTCGATCCGTTTGGCCCGCAGGTTTTTTTTCAGGAAATCGGTGAAATAATCCATGCGCAGCAGACTTTCCTTGCTGGGATGGATTTTGGCCAGGTTGATGAAAGACTGGCCGGCAAAAAGCTCCATGACTTCGAACGGTTCTCTCCCGTCAGCAATAAAGGCACTGGCAATTGCTCCTGCACTGGTGCCCGAAAGTATGTCAGGACGGATGTTGTTTTCAAAGAGAGCCTGCAGCATACCCAGGTGAGCAATTCCCCGGATAAAACCGCCGCTCAGTGCGAATCCTGTATGATATTTCAGTGCGGTCATAGGCTATCAATAAACAGGCGTGCAGGCGGAGCGGTTTTTTCGGCCGCTGCCGTCTGCATGCTTATAAGGTTTTAGATTTGTGTCTGGAGTAATCAGGCAATGCCGTGTGCATTGGCTTCTTTGTTGATCTTCTTGATCAGGCCCTGCAGTACGGCTCCCGGACCGCATTCCGTGAAATCGTCGGCTCCGTCAGCAATCATGTTCTGAACGGTCTGTGTCCAGCGTACGGATGCAGTGAGCTGAGCGACAAGGTTTGTCTTGATTTCAGCGGGATCAGTATGCGGTTTGGCATCTACGTTCTGGTAGATCGGACATTTGGGTGTATGGAATTCGGTTGCATTGATTGCAGCTTCCAGTTCCACTTTGGCCGGATCCATCAGCGGAGAGTGGAATGCACCACCCACTTTCAGGGGAAGAGCACGTTTGGCTCCGGCTGCTTTCATCAGTTCACAGGCCTTGTTGATGCCTTCGATAGAACCGGAAATAACGATCTGTCCCGGACAGTTGTAGTTGGCTGCCACGCAAACTTCACCTTCAGCTGCTACGGAAGCACAGATTTCTTCTACTTTTTCATCCGGAAGGGCGATGATGGCTGCCATGGTAGACGGCTGCATTTCACAAGCCTTCTGCATGGCCATGGCACGTGCATAAACCAGTTTCAGTCCGTCTTCGAACGAAAGGGCACCTGCGGCAACCAGGGCAGAGAATTCACCCAGTGAGTGACCGGCCGTCATTTCAGGCTTGAAGTCTTCACCCATGCAGAGGGCGGAGATTACGGAGTGAAGGAATACAGCAGGCTGCGTTACTTTTGTCTGACGCAGATCTTCATCGGTTCCTTCAAACATAATATCTGTAATGCGGTAGCCCAGGATATCATTAGCTTTTTCGAATAATTCTTTGGCCAGCGGAGAGTTTTCATACAGGTCCTTGCCCATACCAACAAACTGAGCGCCCTGACCGGGGAATACAAATGCTTTCATAAATTTATTTTTGAGTTAAGTTATTCTCCTGCAAAGGTAATCATTCTTTTGAAATATTACTCATTTTCGGTAAAAATGTGCATTGCCTCCGGGGAATGGAAGTGATTCAGCGGGCCGTGTCCGTCGCCGATGTGCACCTCTTTTCCCGTCAGAATACCCTGCCAGACATATTCTTTGGCTCTGGCGACCGCATCTTCCAGGGAATCTCCCAGGGCAAGGCGGGTGGCGATGGCCGACGAGAGTGTGCATCCGGTTCCATGCGTATTGTTGCTTTCCACTTTATCTGCCGAAAACAGATGAGGTTCCGGTTCGTCCTTCACCTGCAGCAGATCATACATCCGGCCTCCGTCAAGATGGCCTCCCTTGATCAGTACTGCCCGGCTTCCCAGTTTCAGCAGCTCGTGGGCGGCGGCCTGCATCGACTCCTGTCCGTTGACGCGGATTCCGGTGAGCACCTGTGCTTCGCTCAGGTTGGGGGTGATGAGCGTGGCGAGAGGCATCAGCCGGGTGGTCAGGGCCTCAATGGCTTCGTCTTCAATCAGCTTGCAGCCGCTGGTGGAAACCATCACCGGATCGAATACGACGAAACGCGGACGGAATTTCTGCAGGGCTCCGGCTATGACTTCTACGATCTTCACGTCATTGATCATACCGATTTTTACGGCCTGCGGACGGATGTCGGTCATGACGGCTTCAATCTGTCCTCTGACAAGCTCAGGCGGAACAGGATGAATGCCTGTCACGCCGAGCGTGTTCTGTACGGTGATGGCGGTAATGGCACTGGCTGCATAGGCTCCCAGTGCGGAAATGGTTTTGATGTCAGCCTGTATGCCTGCTCCTCCGCTACAGTCGGAACCGGCAATGGTCAGGACGCATGGATATGTCTTTTTCATTGTTTCATGGTGTTTTGATATGCCTTGCAAAGATAGTTTTTTTCCGGGAAACCTTTCGTGTCTTATGGTAATCCGGAAAGCCCCCGGGCTTTTAAAAAAACGTTTCGGCGTTTACACCAAAAGCCCGAATTCTTTTTCCTGAAACGTCGAAACGTTTTTGAAGGGGATGGAACCAGAAAAAAAGAGAGGCCGCTGGGGAAATAAGCGGCCTCTCGGATTGTCGGGGAAGAGACAAACTCCTTTGTCCCTTTCATCTTCGTATTTTCACAAGCGCGAAGATGAAAACATAAATCTATTACTATGAAAAACATTGACATAACGCTGCAGCTTCACAAATTGTTCTTGCAGGGTTTTGAAAAACCTTACTATTTAACATTCCTTTGCAATTAAATCTATCTTTTGCACAGGCCCCTGAAGTCGCAGAAGCTGCATTTGTCTTCGTTATCTGTCTGATTGAAAGCTATTTCCGGATTGAATATAACTTCCAGTAACTGGTTCAGGTTTTCCCGGAACAAATTTTCGTATTGACTGAAATCTTCTACGGCTTCTTTTTCTTTGCGGGGCTCTCCCATACGGATGACAGGGGAATAATCCTGTGAAGCTGCCCGGTGAATGTAGAGCAGGGAAGGCGCTACGCGCAGGTCACTGCCTTTCTCACGTAACTTCCGGCAGACGATGGAGGCATAGAGAAAGGTCTGGAATACGTAGGCCGACCGTTTCTTGTCGGGCAGGAAGAGGCTTTCCACATTGGCGGGCGTATCGGCATCGCCTCCTGTCTTGTAGTCCACAATGCGCAGGGTGCCGTCTTTGGTGTCAAGCCGGTCGATGATTCCTCCGATACGTGATTTCAGGATGCCCCGCGGCGTGCGGATGTCAATATCCTCACTCACGAAGTGTTCGCTTCCTGAAAAGGTGAAGGGAGCATAGCGCAGGTCGTTTTCCAGCAGTTGCTTCAGATAGCGCGTGATGACTGCCGAATTGATCAGCTGGATGCCGTTGTATTCGGCCCGTTCCTCTTTCGGTATGTTGAAAAAAAGTTTCTTGAATCCGTTGTCTACATACTCCTGCAGGCGGACTTCGTCTTTCAGCAAGGTTTCGATGGCTTCCTTATTAATTACTTTTCCGTGGGCGGTCAGGTCTTTGTAGATATGTTCGGCTGCATCGTGGAAAATACTTCCGAAATGGGATGCGTCGACTTCCGCACTGACTTCGTCCGGGGCACTGAGCTGGGCTACATACTTGTAGTAGAACTTCAGCGGACAGTCCAGGTAGCAGTTCAGGGCGGAAGGGGAGAGAAAAGCCTTCGGGTTGACCCGCACATCGAAGACGCTTTGCATGCGCCGCATGACGTCGGGTGTTTTTTCGATGGTTATCGGAGCTGTTGTCTGTGGAGACTGGGCAGCCTCCAGCACCATGCGGCGTACGGGATATTCCCATTCGATCAGGAACTGGAGCATGAAGCGTGACATTTCTCCCCGGTTGATTCCATCGGTGGAGGTGTTGTAGACCAGAGTGACTTTCTCGGCACGTTGCAGCAGCCGGTAGAAATAGTAGGCATAAACGGCGATCTTGTGGTCAATGGTTGTCATGCCGAATGCCTTACGCAGATTATAGGGAATGAAAGAGGCCTCTCCGCCGCTTTTCGGAAGCTGCCCTTCATTGACTGACAGCATGATGAGATGGCGGAAATCCAGATTACGGGTTTCCAGTACTCCCATGACCTGCATGCCGATGGCCGGTTCGCCGTGGAACGGAATACTGGCGGCCGACATCACACGGGTGAGCAGACGCTTGAAGGTGGCGGGCTGCACTTGCAGTTCTCCGCTTTCCGTCAGCGTGTGGAAACGGTTGATCAGGGTGAAGGCATTGAACAGGGCTTCCCGGTAAAGCTGGTCGAAGGCTGCATCTGCCGAGGCGGCCTGTTGCTGATAGCATGCTGCCATGCGCTTCAGTGCTTCGGCAAGCATGATACACAGGGACAGGTTGCCTTCGCGGGGCTGGAACAGCAGTTCCAGGGCTTCGTCTTTTTCCAGTTCGGACGGAAGCGGATAGAAGCGGTTGTCCTGAGTCAGTGCCTTTTCCAGTTTTCCGGCCTCGGACGACAACTGGCGGGTGTACGGATGACGCAGCACGCTGATTACTTCGTCGAAGCGGTAGCGGCCGTTATTGGGATTGTAGCCGGCGGTATGAAGTTCCATCAGGGCATTGATAAAACTGTATGCAGGAGTCTGCGAGAGCGGGAATCCCATCGTGATGTTGAGGTGGCTGACATTCTCCGGAAGGGAATGAAGAACAGGCTGAAGCATGGACTCGTTGCAGAGTACAACCGCCGTTTCTTTCTCGTCTTCTGTCAGGTTGGTACGTATCCATTGCGGCAGGTAACGCGCCTGTCCGTTCTCGGTTGGCGACTCGATGTAGGTGATCTCTTTCGGACGGTTCAGGTTGTTGAAAGCCGAAGCCGGGAGTTCGGAGGGGAAATTGCGGAGGTTCCGGCGGATGAATTCTCCGGCTTCATGGGGAGTTTTCTCCAGATAGAAGTTGTCATAATCCCAGTAGAACAGGGCTTTCCCGGCTTCATTCAGGCGGTGAAACAGCTCCTGTTCCACTTTGTTGAGCACGTTGAATCCCACAAACACATAGCGCTGATAAGGAAGAGTTCCGACATCAAGCCGGTCGATGACTTCGCGGTAGAGCATGCCTTCGTATGCGATTCCCTGTTCTCTCAGCACTTGTCTGTATCGGGTATATACTTCTCCCAGTACATTCCAGAGCGAGATGAAGCGTTGTTTGAGTTCCGTCACCTGATGGATGGAGAAGTTATGGAAAAACTGGCTGATGGCTTCTTTCTGTCCTTCTTCCAGAAAATCGTAGTCATCTGCCAGGGCGTTCAGATCCCTGAGGTTGCTGAACAAAGCGTCCGTATCGGCCAGGTTCTTGTCGGCATCATCGAAATCGCTGATCAGCATCTCGCCCCAGAAATAAAAGTCGTCCAGCGTTTCCTTGCTTCCGGTTGTTTCGCGGAACACCCGGTAAAGGTCGCATACGAGCTTGATGGAATCTCCTACTTGCAGGCTGGAAGACTGGCGGAAGAGTTCGCTGATGCTGACATAGGCGGGCGACCAGATGGGACGGTCGGCTTCCTGTGCCAGGTATTCATTGAAGAAAAGACTGGCACGCTTGTTCGGGAAGACCACGGCCAGATGGGCAAAGTCCCCGTTGGTTTTCGTATAGAGATCGTGTGCTACTTGTTTCAGAAAGGTATCCATATCTTGTTGTTCTGTGAAGTTAGACGATTTCTTCCAGTTCATTCTTGAAGACATACCACAGGAAGCCTTCCACGTGTGTATATCCCATAGCTGAAAGAAGATTCATGTATTCGCGTACCTGACGGTTGTAGGCTTCGTTCTTTTTCCCGAACTTGAAGTCGACGATGATGACTTGTCCGTTTTTCATCATGACCCGGTCCGGACGCCGTGTCTGGGTCTGCCCGTTTTCGTCAGTAAAAAGGATGGCGCATTCGTTGAAGAGTTCCCAGGTTCCGTTGTACCAGTCCTTGACTTTCGGATGGTTCATGGCCCATTGTGCCAGACGGGTGATCTGTTTTTCCTGTTCTGCCGATTCCAGAATACCGTCGAACCGGAGCCGGCTGATGGCTTCGGGCAGGTCGGATTCCTGGCGGATGGAAGCAAAAACCTGGTGCAGCAGTCTTCCTTGCCGGATATACTGGGTACTGTCTTCTTCCTCTTCTTCTCCCCGGATGAAATCGGCCGAACGGTTGGACTGCTGAAATTCGATGGCCGTTTCCGTGGATTCCAGCCGGACGGGGATTCCTTCAGCCTGTTCGGACAGACGGTTGCCGGAAGCCTGTTCCGCCGATGGTTCCGAGAGACAGAGTGTGCCGTATTCGTAGAGGTCAGGAGCGGAAGACTTGTCCTCTTCTGAGTCTGTTTCCTCGTGCTGCATCGGGGGATCTTTCATCTGTAACAGAGCCTCCTGCAACAGTTCGGAAACAGTTCCTTTCTGATTCTGTTTACCCCAGATGATCAGATTCTTGCAGGCACGGGTAAAGGCAACATACAGCAGGTTCAGATTGTCCACCCACAGCTGAAGCCGCTCTTCGAGATAACTTGACCGGTAGATGGAATTGGCCATCGCTGAGGAATAGTTTACCGGAACAATGTCCAGCTCGTTGAACGGAGCGATGTCTGTTTCTTTTCCGGTTCCTGCCACGGAACACCAGATCAGGTGACTGTTTGTTTCGTTTTCCATTTTCCAGTCGCAGAAAGGGATCAGTACCGTATGGTATTCCAGTCCTTTCGACTTATGGATGGACAGGATGCGGATTCCTTCGATTTCTCCCGAAGGAATGGTCTTTTCGTGCAGCTTTTCGTCCCAGTAAGTCAGGAAAGCTGTCAGTTCAGAAGAATGTTTCTGCTGGTATTCCGTCACGGCATCATAGAAGGCACACAGGTAGGCATCCTGATGTTCGATCCGCTCCATGCTGAAAAGGATGAAGAGCTTTCCATCAGTTCATAGAGCGGCATCAGCTTCAGTTCCTCCAATTGCAGCATGAAGCCCGCGGGGAGATAATCGGAAACCTGATTGATAAGAATAGTGTTCAGGCTGATGTCCTGATGCAGGATCTCGTTCTGGTAGGCTACGGCCAGGCGCGCCTGGGCAATCAAATCATCGGGCATGGCCAGAAAACGCAGCCCGTCGATGATCATGCAGATGGCCAGTGAGGCATCCAGCCGGAACGCTTCGTCAGAAACAATGCGGTAGGGGGTATGCTTGTCGAAGTAATCGGCAATGGCAGGAATCGTTTTTGTTCTTGCGGACCAGGATGGCAATGTCCTTGGTCTGTATACCCTTCCGGATCAGGGCATCGGTTTCTTCTGCCAGTTGTTGCAGCATGGTTTCGGCATAAGGCTCTTCCTTGTTGTCGGGCAGGAATGTCAGTTTGATGTAACCTTTTTTCGTCTTTCCGGGCTGTCTGCTGGCATACGTCACTGTAAGCATCAAGCAGCTGGGTACACGGATCGCCCTGTTCAGCTTCGTAGCGGTCGTTCAGAACCTGACAGGCTGCCGTGAACAGTCCGTTGTTGAAGCGGATGATGTTGGCCTCACTGCGCCAGTTGGTTCCCAGACTGCATTCCCTGATCCGGAAACTCGGATCATTTCCCAGCCCGGCCAGAATCTTCCAGTCTCCGTTTCGCCACCGGTAAATGCTCTGTTTGATATCACCGACGATCAGACTTCCTTCTTTTTGTGCAAGGCTTTCCTGTAACAGCAAATGGAAGTTTTCCCATTGCATACGCGAGGTGTCCTGAAACTCGTCGATCATAACCGTGTCGATGGTTGTGCCGAGTTTTTCATAGACAAAGGAGGCATCTCCTTCACGGATGAGGCTGTGAAGAAGGGCATTGGTATCGGAAAGCAGGAAGCGGTTGTGGCTCTGGTTCTGGATACGCACTTCTTCGTCAATGTGAGCGAGCAGTCGCAGGTTGTTCAGATAGCGCAGGGAGAGGTCGCATGAATTGACCAGCATGTTGTTGGCCGGGCGTAGTTTCTCTGCTTCTGTGAGCAGGGGAATCAGTTCATTTTCTGCCAGCGAGCGGATCGTGTCCCGGTAAGCGGAGGTTTTGGTAGTCCATCCGGCCGCATCCTCCAGGCAGTCTTCAACGGTTTTGTTGCGTACCTTGTCGTCCAGTTCTCCCCGTGCGATCTTGTTGAAATAGCTGGCAATGCCGTTAGAGCCCCGTTTCAGGTCGGCCGGAGTCAGTCCGTTGGCTTCAAGCAGTTCCAGAAAATGTTCGGTGAACCCTTTCATCTGTTCCAGGGCTTCCTGGCGGATCAGTTGCAGCTTCTTCCGGTATTCGGGAATGAACTGCGGCTGGGAAAGCTTGTTTCTCAGTCCGTTGCCTTTCTCTATGTAGCTCTCATTGAGAATGTTTTTTCCGAAATTCTTGATCTCGCCTGATACGTTCCACCGTTTGTCATCGGCAATCCGTTCTTCGATATACTCCAGCAGCCAGTAAAGCACCGGAGAACGGCGGTCCAGTTTCTCAATCATGGAGTCGACAGCATCGCTGAGCACTTCGGTATTGTTCAGCTCAATGTTCAGGTTTGCACCCAGTTCCAGTTCCCGTGACAGGTTGCGCATGACCGACTGAAAGAACGAGTCGATGGTTTCAATGCGGAAACGGCTGTAATCATGGATGATGTTTTTCAAGGCCGTCCGGGCCGCCTGCCGGATTTCGTCTACGGATTTACCGGAGGTTTTCAGGATTTCCTTTAAATAGCCTTCCGATTCAGGGGAAGCGGTTGCAATGCCGTATAACTGATACAGGATACGTTTTTTCATTTCCGTGGTTGCCTTGTTGGTAAAGGTAACCGCCAGAATCTTCCGATAGGCTGAAGTATCTTCAATCAGAAGTTTGATGTATTGTACGGCCAGTGTAAATGTTTTTCCCGAACCTGCCGAAGCTTTGTAAACTAAAAGTTGTGGATGCTGTTCCATAATGGTATGCTTTGTAATACACTTGATGAGGACAAATATACGGATAAAGGTTGGATTATCGGTTTTAATAATTAAAATTAAAAATGCGTTAATCCGTTGAAATCTGTGTTTCAATTCTGCACTTCTTGCTATCTTTAACGGATTTTTATGAATAGGCATAATAACTAAAAATAAGGAATGACTAAATTACTATTGATTCTCGGGCTTTTAGTGGGAATATTCCTTCCGGGGGAAAGTCTTGCCCAAGAGAATAAGTCTAATTTTGTGCATGTATCTTTGGTAGACAGGATGCAGCAGGACTCAAAAACGGAATGTATATCGGACAGTGTGCTGTCTTTTGGTGGTGGAGATATCATTCAGGGAGAAGACGGGCGTTATCATTTGTTTGTCAGCGGCTGGGTAGCCGATTCAGCCCGTCAAGATAAATTGATGCCGGATTCAATGATCTATCAGGCTATTTCAGAAAAGCCTCAGGGTCCTTATAAAATGTTGCGTTCCATTGGTGCCGGTTGTCATCCGGAAGTATTCAAGCTGGCAGATAACAGTTATATGATTTCTGTTCAGGGTGGCTATTACAGTGCCAAGTCACTGGAAGGACTTTGGACATTTCATACCTTTGGCTTTGATAGCCGGAACCGTCCGGCTGTGAAGGCTTCTTCTCATTGGAGCCTTGCCAGACGGAAGGATAATTCATTTTTGATGGTCAGTCAGGAAGGAGGAGTCTGGGTAAGCCAGTCCGGAGTCTCTACTTATAATGGAGTGACAGACGAAGGTGTGTTTCCGCTGGTGGCAACAGATTATGATGACTGGGTCGTATGGCGGGACAATGTCCAGTATCATTTGTTGCTGGGAAACCATGAGAATTCTCAATGTTACTACATGCGTTCGCTTGATGGTTTGCACTGGGTGATTGAATCGAAGCTGGATTATTCGCAGGTAATGAAGATGGGTGCAGACAGTCTGGGCCTGGAAAAAGTTGTATACGGCTGTCCCAGTGTCCTGCAGAATGAAGAAGGAAAAGCGATTCAACTGAATCTGGAAGTAACCCAGGTACGGAAAGATGGAAAGATGCATTCAAGAAATGTCAGTTTCTCTCTGGAGCCGGATCTGGATGTAAGGCTGATAAACAAAAAGCCGATCACGGATGCTGTTCAGAAACTGGAGATCCTGGTAAAGGGAAATGACCGCTTTAATCCGTTGACGGATCTGGATTTGCCTACCTTGCGTGCCGGCTCACCCTTGGAAGTGAACCGTGGAGGCGGAGGTATTGTGGTGGAAAGCAAGCCTCAGGGCAAAGATCTGCTGTTGACCTTTTATGCTGATTTCTACGATTTCCCGCATGGTGAGTTTGCCGTGAAACTGGCAGGAAAGAAGCAGGACGGGACAAAGGTGGCCGGTTATATGCGTTTGCCTCAGTTAAAGGATAATCCGCTGATGTCTGTACGTAAACCGATCTTTGCGAATTTTCTCAATAAGAAGCGTATTAAGATGACCGTTGAGAATCTGGGCGATGTATCTTCCCGCAGAATGAATATATATTTGAAATATAAGGAGGATGGAAAATACAAAGTGTTGTTTAAAGAAAAGCTTCCTCCTCTTCGTCCTTTTGAAGTATATAATTTTACCGTAGATGTCAAATGGGTCTTGAATGACCGGTGTCGTTATGAGTTTGTTGTGGTTGTAGACGACAAGGATTATGAATCGGAATATCATTTTGTGAAATAAGTAAAGAAAAAGCCCTTTCAGATTACGTTGCAGTAGCAAACATCTGAAAGGGCTTTTTTCTTTACCGTTCTGCTATTTATCGGATATCCTGATACAGATATCGTTTGATACTTTTCTTCGCTGTCTTCTCGAACTCTTCCGGATAGAGCTTGATACGGGGTTAATTTTGTGCATAGGCCGGAAGCTGACTGTTCAGTTCTATGCGGTTGTTTTCAATCGCTTCTTCCAGCTGGTGTGCATTCATGTTCTGCTGGAAGGCTTCTTCATTGTCCGGATATACCAATGCAATCAGTTTGTTGTTTTGCAAGATTACCAGTGATTCATTGACAAACGGCATGTTGTTTAACCGCGCTTCAATTTCTTCCGGATAAATGTTCTGTCCTGAAGCTGTCAGCAGCATATTCTTGCAACGTCCCTTGATATAGATATTGCCTTGTTCGTCTTTGATTGCCATATCACCGGTGTGCAACCATCCTTCTTTGTCGATGGTTTCTTCCGTCGCCTTTTCATTCTTATAGTATCCCAGCATGGTGTTCATACCCCGGCATACCAGTTCGCCGGGAATACGTGTCGGATCGTCTGACAAGACACGTGTTTCCATGTTGGCTACGGTTTTTCCACAGGATGTATATTGGATTTCGTCCCATCTGCTGTGGCAGATAAGAGGAGCACATTCTGTCATACCATATGCTATGGTGTAGGGGAAATTGATTTTACGGAGGAATGCCTCTACTTCTGCATTGAATGGAGCTCCGCCTACGACGATTTCAATGAAGTTTCCTCCGAACACTTCCATGGCCTGCTGACGGATGTTTTCTTTGATCTTATCGCTGATGATGGGAAGGTTGAGTAATAACTTTCCTAATTTGTTATCTACCTTCGGCAATATGTTCTTCTTGAAGATTTTTTCTACAATCAGAGGAACGCATGCGATGATGCGGGGACGTATTTCCGTAAACGATTCTGCAATGATTTTAGGAGAAGGCATACGGGTGAGGAACCATAAATGTGCTCCGGCGGTAATGCCGTAAAGGAAGTCGAACACCAGTCCGAATATATGTCCCAGCGGGAGCATGGAAACAATGCGGTCGCCGGCTTTCAGCCCTACCTTATTATCAATGTGAACCACGTTGGAAAGGATGCTGCGATAGGGGAGCATTACTCCCTTGGAATAGCCTGTTGTACCTGAAGTATAATTAATGACCGCCAGCTCTTCCGGTGATTCACGCCGGTAAGATACTTGTTCTGCACGGAATCTGCAGGGATATTTTTTCCCGAATTCTTCGTTCAGGTGTTCTCGTGCATAGGATAATTGTTTGGACCGGGATACAACCAGATCAAAATTCTTCAGTTCGATGATACCTTCCAGATGAGGCATGGCTGCTTCGTTGAAGTTTTCCCACACCTGGTCACCGACAAAAAGCATTCGTGCTTCAGAATGGTTTACGATGTTATGGACATTGTCTGCCTTGAATTCGTGGAGAATAGGAACGGCAACGGCTCCGTAGGTGATGACACCCAGGAAGGTGGCTCCCCAGTTGGCGCTGTTGCGGCCGCAAAGTGCTATTTTATCCCCTGGTTGGATTCCTGCATGTTGGAACAGGATATGCATTTTTTCAATTTTCCGTGCTACGTCTTTATATTGTAAGGTAGCTCCCTTGTAGTCTGTCAGAGCGCTTCGATCCCAGTTCTTCCGGATACTTTGCTCAATAAGTTGTATAAAACTGTCTTGTATTTCCATTGGTTTTGCACACAATTCGTGTTAATGTGCGCAAAATTAATAAAAAAACAGATACAGAAGCGGAATTGGATAGAAGAATTGAATATTATCAGTTGTCAATTGTTGAATTTTAAGTAGCTTTGCAATGTTATTAAAAAGGTAATATATGTTGATATACAATACAACTTATCATGTTACGACAGCTGATGCACGTAATTTTGTCATCTGGCTGAATGAGTGTTATATACCGGAAATCGAACAGTCCGGAGAGTTGAAGAATCCACGGATCTTACATATTCTGAGCCATAAAGAAGATGACAGTGAGTGCTTTTCTTTACAGTGGGAAGTAGAAGACAGTGCGGCATTGCATCGCTGGCATACTCGTCAGGGCGTCAGACTGAATGAAGAAATGCTGAAGATATTTAAAGATAAAGTGATAGGCTTTCCAACATTGATGGAGGTAATCAAGTGATACAGCCGGTAAAGGAGAAGATTATTTTGGGGATTGACCCGGGAACCAATATTATGGGATATGGGGTCCTGAAGGTTACGGGTACGCGTCCGCAAGTTATGACTTTAGGCGTAATTGATCTGCGCAAGTGTAGTGATCCTTATTTGAAACTGAAACATATTTATGAACGTGTACAGGGGGTCATCACATCATTTTTACCGGATGAACTAGCTATTGAGGCCCCGTTTTTCGGGAAAAATGTACAGTCCATGTTAAAATTGGGGCGTGCGCAGGGAGTAGCCATCGTAGCAGCTTTGTGTCGGGATATTCCCGTTACCGAATATGCACCGTTGAAGATCAAATGGCAATCACCGGTAACGGGCAAGCCAGCAAGGAGCAGGTTGCAGATATGCTGAAGCGTATGTTGCACATCCCCGCCTCTGAAATGGGGCCTTTTATGGATGCGACTGATGCTCTTGCCGCTGCTTATTGTCATTATTTGCAGATGGGACGTCCCGAACTGCCGAAAGCTTATTCCAGTTGGAAAGATTATATAGCCAAAAATCCAGATAAGGTTAAGAAATAAGGAAGACTATGAAAGTAAAGCATTGATCGTGTTGTCAATGCTTGCTGCAATGGGATGTAATTCCGCGCATGAGAAGACATACACGTCGTTTGATGATTATCCGGTATACGAAGGTGAATGGGAAGAAATGAGTTATTCACCGGAAGCAACCCGGTTTTCTTTATGGGCTCCTACAGCTACTGAAGTAAAAGTTCTGCTGTATGAAGCCGGGAAGGGTGGATCTGCTTATCGTATGGTCTCAATGGAAGCCGGTGAAAAAGGCATGTGGTCGGTAACGGTCGAAGGAGATCTGAAAGGTAAATTCTATGCGTTTAATGTTCGTGTGGGGGAGGACTGGCAGGCGATACTCCAGGATTAATGGCGAAGGCTGTCGGGGTGAACGGAGATCGTGCTGCGGTAGTTGATATGCGTTCAACTGATCCTGAAGGATGGTTTGCAGGATAAAAGGCCGTCTCTGAAAAGGCTTTTGCAGATATGGTGGTTTTATGAAATGCACCATCG
>ENA-OQBV01000803-OQBV01000803.1-human-gut-metagenome-genome-assembly--contig:-NODE-803-length-17244-cov-2.266519_pt1 | contig 17244 bp, 15 predicted proteins | sample MGYA00242750_ERZ504559 | MGnify/ENA primary metagenome ERZ504559 (study PRJEB26092, sample SAMD00036230) | human gut metagenome | host: Homo sapiens | study: EMG produced TPA metagenomics assembly of... | reverse complement strand
TTGTATTATTTATGTTAAATAAAAATAAATTTGTGAAAAACAAAGATTCTAAAAATATAGCTTAATAAAATAAAAAAGATAAACCAATTAGGGTTTATCTTTTTTTACGCTTAAGGATATTATAATACTTTAAAAAATGTGGATAACTTCTGAATGTAAGTAATATCAATAAGTTGGTTTTGAGCGTAAAAAAGATTTTGAGCAACGGACGAAGTCGTTGGCGACATGAGCGAAGCGAATTTTTTAATTAGAAATTAATACAGTACTTTTAACTATATCAATAATTTCACTTGGATGGTCAATTACATACTTAGGGTTAAAACTTTCAAGCTCTTTACGATCTCTAAATCCCCAAGTAACACCAACAACGTCCATACCAGCACCAATACCAGTTTTCATATCAGTATTAGTATCACCAATGTATAAGCATTCACAAGGGCTTATATCTAGCTTATTAGCTATAATAATAGCACCATCAGGATCTGGCTTTCTCTTAACATTAGGCTTTTCACCAGATATATTATCAAAATATCCATTTCCAAAAATACTATCTACATTTTCAACTGTTTGAGCATGAGGCTTATTAGATAATACTGCTATTTTAATATCATTTTTCTTTAAAAAATCTAACATATCATGTATACCATCATAAGCCTTAACTTCATGCATACAATGAATTTTAAAATACTCCATATAAGTAATTAAAGCATCTTCATAATTTTCTAAACTATTATCACCACAATGAATTAAAGCTCTTTCAATTAATTTTTTATATCCATCACCGACAAGTATTTTATAAGTGTCTTCATCGATAGGACCTAAATTATACTTTTTTAAAGTTAAGTTGCAACTATAAGCAATAGCTTTTATTGAATTTATTAAAGTACCATCTAAATCAAAAATACAACATTTATACATCTTTATACCCCCTTATTTAACTTTTGTTACTATTTTATTATACATTATAAAATACTTGTTAATATAAAAAAATAAGTATTTTATAAGTTAAATTTAAAATTATGAATCATAAACTATAAGATAGATGAAATTGTAAAATCATATAATATAAAAAATTTAGGAGGTGATATTGATGAAAAAATACAAAGTATTTGAAATGCTAAAAAGAAGTCAAAATCTAAAATACCGTTTAGCAATAAACTCTTTAATAGTAGGTATATTGGTTGGATTAACTATTGTAGCACACAGAATAATTATAAGTAAATTGTCACCTATATTTTTAAATATTTACAAAAATGGTAGACATAATTTTATAATTGTACCATTTATAATTTTTAACACTTATAGCATTAGGATATATAGTAGGAAAGTGTTTAAAAAAGCAACCTATGATAAGCGGAAGTGGTATACCACAGGTAGAAGGTATATTAACTAGAAATTTAAAAAATGAATTGGTTTAGTGTATTATTTTATAAGTTTGTAGGAGGACTTATTTGTTTATGTGCAGGACTATCTGTGGGGAGAGAAGGACCTTCAGTGCAAATGGGAGCTTGTATAGGAGAAGGGGTATCAAAAAACTTAAAAAATTTAGATAATGAAGAAAAATATTTAATAACTAGTGGAGCAAGTGCAGGATTATCAGCAGCATTTAACGCACCGCTATCAGGGGTTATGTTTGCTTTAGAAGAAGCACATAAAAACTTTTCACCTTTAGTTTTAACATCAGCTATGATAGCATCTATAAGTGCTGATTTTGTATCAAAGCAATTCTTTGGATTAATACCATCTTTGGATTTTAGTGAAGTTAAATCTCTGCCACTTAAAAACTATTGGACACTTATAATTTTAGGAATAATAATAGGGATAAGTGGTGTTATTTTTAATAAGGGAATTTTAAAAACTCAAAGTTTATTTAAAAAGTCAAAATTAAGTATTGAAATAAAATGCATAATACCATTTGTAATTACAGGAGTAGTTGCTCTTATTTATCCTATATTATTAGGAGGAGGACATGATCTTATTATGGCACTTAAAGAGCAAAACTTTACAGTAACTGTATTATTTACTTTTATAATAGCTAAGTTTCTTTTACATTTATTTGCTTTGGCTCTGGTGTTCCAGGAGGAATATTTTTTCCTCTTTTAGTTTTAGGAGCATTAGTAGGGAACTTAATAGGACTTTTATTTACAACTTATTTTGGAATAGATAATACATATATTATAAATTTTATAATCTTAGCTATGGCAGGGCATTTTGCATCTATAGTAAAAGCTCCAATAACAGCTATAATACTAATATCTGAAATGACAGGTTCATTAAATCACTTATTAGCTCTGGGGATTGTTGTTATTATATCTCATTTAACTTCCGATATACTTAAATCAAGTCCAATTTATGAAAGTTTACTTGAACGAATATTAGAAAGATATGCTATAAAGGATAATTTAACAGAAGGAAAAAAATTATTATTAGAGATAGCAGTTAGTATGGATAGTGTAATGGTTGGAAAATGTATAAAAGATATTAAATGGCCCAAAAATTGTTTAGTTGTATCTATATTAAGAGGAGATAATGAGTTAATACCTAATGGAGATACTGAAATAATATGTGGTGATTACCTAACTATAATGACAGATGAGGAAATATACCAAGAACTATTAGATAGTATATAAAAAGATCTACATAATAGTATAAAAAATAGGTGACTTAATATAAGTTCACCTATTTTTATAATAATTACAATTATAAATTTTATAAAGCTTGTATTTCTTGATAAGTATCTATAGGATCGTCTTCCTTTGGTGACTTCTTAGATAAGAATACAAAGAATGATACACATAATATAATCTGAACCAAAGTAGATGCTGGAGTTGCTAATCCAACTTTAAATAAAGATACTGGCTCTATCTTACTCATAAGATAAGATACAGGTATTCTTACGCAAAATGCCCCAATAACACCTTGAATCATAACAAAAGTTGTTTTTCCACAGCCATTGAAATACCCAACCATACAAAACATTATTGCAGTAAATAAACAATCAATTCCATAAGATTTCATATAGTCCCAAGATGCTAAGATAACAGCTTCATCCTTAGTAAATATTTGAGAAAGTAAGTTTCCGTGGAAAAATGTAATATAAAACATTACAATTCCACACGCTAGGGAAGTTGCTACAGAATATAGAAGAACTTTTTTAGCTCTATTATATTTTTTCGCACCATAGTTTTGAGCAACAAATGCAGATACAGCTTGAGAGAATGATAATGGTATTAGCATTATAAATCCAACAAGTTTTTGAGCTACACCCATGCCTGCTGATGCAACTACTCCCATTGAGTTACCTATCATCATAATAACTAAGAAAGATAAGTTTACAAGTACACCTTGAATAGATATTGGTGCACCATATTTAATTATTTGTGAAGTTAAAGTTTTATGGAATTTTATACTTTTTCTAGAAAACTCAAAAGGAACACCATTTCTTTTTATTAATATTAAAGATAAAATAACACTAATTGCTTGAGCTAATACAGTAGCATAAGCAGCACCTGTTGCAGCCATTTTAAATACACCTACAAATATTAAATCACCGATTATATTTACAACACATGCTATAAAAACTGTAATAAGTGGTGTTTTAGAATCCCCAAGTCCTCTAAATACTCCGCCTATAACATTATAAGCAACTATAAAAATAGAACCCATACCACATATTTTTAAATATGAAACAGTACTATTAAAGGCTTCTTCTGGTGCTTGCATTAAAGCTGTAATATAAGATGAAAAAATAACCACAACTATAGTTGTAATTATAGCTATAATAGTGAATATAGAAATACCACTTCCTACAACATTTCCTGCATCTTTTTTATTTCCCTCACCAAGTTTTTGACCTATTAATATAGTAATTCCCATAGTAAGTCCATTAATCATTGCCGTTATAGAAGACATTATTTGACTTCCTGTTGAAACAGCAGAGACATCAGCTGCACTACCAAACTGTCCAACTATAAGTAAATCCACAGCTCCATACATTGTTTGTAAAAATAATGCCATTAGTATTGGTATTGTAAATTTTACTAAAGGTGAGAATATTTTACCTTCTGTAAAATTAGACACTTTTGTCATAAATAAACCTCCTTTAAAATATTAAGTTTTGTACAAAACTATATATTTAAAATAACCATTAAATTTAAAAATGGTTTATTTCTTAGATTATTTTCTTATTTTTATCAAGTACTCTGTAAAAGACATTTATTTTCTTCTAAGGTTATATTCTCAGACAGTTTATTTTCAACTGAGTTAATAGCCATGGATATATTTTCATTAAGTATCATAGCTTTTTTCTGTTAAAATAATTTTTTTTAAACGTGCATCTTCTGCAACAGGAACTCTTTGAATTAAGTCGCTTTTTTCCATATTATTTAACAGAAGACTAACAGATGAACGTTTTAAATCAAATTCTTTTTCTAAATCCTTTTGGAAGATATCTTTTTCTTTACCTTCCATATAAATAAAATCAATTACATAGGCTTGAGAAACCGTTAAATTATCATCAATAGAACTAATTACAGTAGCATCCATTTTCCTTGAAATTATATGATGTATTCTATTAATATCAAGTCCTAGCTTAAGTTTATTTTCAGATATCATAGGAATACCTCCTAAAAATATGTTTTGTACAAAACTATAATAACTATTATATATATTTATGTCAATGGTATCAGTTAATGTTTGATGATTATAGAAAATATATTTAGACATTTAAGTATGATTTTGATTGTATCTTTAATAAATATAAAAGTGTTTCGACAAATTTTCAACTAAAAATGTTTAAATTTGTCGGAAATATGTGATATATTCTACATAATTAAATCAAAGATAAATTACAGATTAAAAAACTTAATTATTAAGTTTAAAGGGATTAAGATTAACCATAATCACAACCAGTTTACAAATAGTAAAGCCTCTTTTGTAAACTCCCAAAATATAGGTCGCTTAAAAACACCTTCTTTTATATATAAAGGTATTATATTGGGTAATGAATTGTAATTTTATATAGCAATAAACAGGAGGATATATATGAAAACGAAAAGATTTTCTAGTACACTAGCAAGTAACGATTAATTGCTAGTAATATGCAATCTTTAATCATTTGCAGAGGGCAATGAAAATTTAAAAGAATTGCCAAAAAAAGAAGTTAATATTGTAAATGAAAATATAGTAAAATCTGAAGACAAAAATTCAGATGAAACAAAGGTAGAAGAAATAGAATCTAAAGACGAAAAGTCTGAAGATTTAGAAAATAAAGATGTAACAGTTGATGAAAATACTGATTTAAATGAAAAAGCATTAGAAAAAGAAAGCACTAAACCTGAAGTATATGAAGCTAAAGGAAAATTAGAACTAGACTTAAACTTTTCTTTACCAATAAAATATACAACTGTTAATCAAACAAATATAACAGTAAATCTTAAAAAAGGTGATGAATCAGTTGGAAGTATAAAACTTGGTAATGACAACTTAAATGGGAATATAGGTTCTGATATAAGCTATAAATTAGAAGCAAAAGACTCTAAGAGAGATAACTTAGATGCAAATGCTAAAGAATTAGCGTTCTACCATTTAACTTTTGAAAATCTTCCACTAGGTCAATATTCATTAGAAATAGTAGGTGATGGATATGAAACTGCATTAATAGAAAATATAGATGTTACAAAGTCTTCTAAGCGTGTATTAGCAGGAACTAGTGAAAATAAAGTAATAGTTGATGGTAAGGAAGAAGTTTATCCAGCAGTATTCTTAGCTGGTAATGTTGACTCTGATAACATAGTAAGTATGTCAGATTATAATGCTTTAAAAGAACAAATAAAAAACAATACTAAGGAACGTAAAATTGACTTAAATAGAGATGGAAAGACTGATATAACTGATTTAACATATATACATCAAAATATGAATAAAACTCAATCACAAGCTGTTATAGTTGATACTGATGTAATAATAAATCCTGAAAATGCTTCTATAGATATAGATAGTAACAAAGTAGAAGTTCAAGGTGATATTAAAAACATATTAAAAAGTGAAAATAGTTCAGTAGTATTACAAACTAAGATAGCAGATGATGGTACAGAAGTTGAAATATCAGAAACTAATCCTGTATCTATACCAATAAGTTTAGATAATACAACTAGAAGTGTTAATAAAACTGAGCAAATAGTAATAAAAGCACCATCAGCAAATGCACCATCAGCTGGTAATATAAAAATACAAAATGCTGGAGAGAATGGAGAAGATTTAATAGTAGATTTCAACAAAGCAAGTAAATCTACTAGAAATGGTGTAGATGAAATAGTAATAGACTTAGGAAAGCAAGTAGCAGTAAGTCAAGTAACTATAAACATAACTGGAAGTAGAAATAGTAAAAATCTAGTAGAAATATCTAAGGTTGAGTTTGTAAACAATGTTTACAAAGAAATTCCTAAACCAAAGATGAATATACCCGTTATTAATAATTTTACAAGTGGAACTGCAGTTGGAAATGAACACTTTGTTATAGGATGGGACCATGAACCAAATGTAACTGGATATGAAATAAAAATAGAAGAATTAAATGATAATGGAACAGTATCGAAAATAGATACTTATAGAACCAGTGAAAATACATTAAGGGTAGAAGGAGTAAATGGATACCAAATATATAGAATGAGTATTCAATCTTTAAGTGGAGATGACTGGAAGAGTGGATATAAAGATGAACAAGAAGGGTATGACAAAACAGCATCTGGAGATACAAACTTATTAAATAACTCAAATGATAAGGATGGAATACCAGACAATGTAGATGCAGACTATAACACACAAGGATGGAATTCAGCTAGTGGTGTATTAGTTAAGGATAATAAAATTTACGGAGCTGATTCTATAGTTGAATTACAAGTTATACCAGAAACAAGACCAGAAGGACCAGAAGGTATAACTGTAAAAGGTGTTTATAAGGGATTAGCTGTAAGTTGGAAATCTCATAAAAAGGCTAAAGATTATGACCTATATTATAGAAAAGTAGGAACAGGTGCATGGACTAAAGCTAATGACCCGAATGAGCCTAAATACGAAGATAGTAATCCTACAAATGATATACCAGATAATGTAACAGAATTAACTCCAGAAGAAAAGACTGATAAAGATGAGTTAATAAGAGGCACTAGTTATAATATAAATAACCTTGAAGAGGGCGCAACATATGAAATAAAAATGACAGCTACAAATCATCATGGTACAGGTGGATTATCTAAGACTTATTTAGGAACTACAACTAAGCTTATAAATCCAATTGTTCCTAATTATAAACTTATAAATACACCTAATGATAAAACTAACCATATAGTAAGTGCTAAAGTAAAGCATTATAGAAAAGAAGAGTATCCAGAAGGAACAACACCAGAAGAAATAGGTATGATGACTGTTGATAATGATTACTCAACTTACTGGATGAACGATTCATGGGATGGTGGATATAACTGGGGAGCCCTAGGAATAACACCACACATTACATTAGATAAAGAATATACAATAGATACGATTAGATTTACAACTAGAAGAGATTCAGGTTATGAAAATCAAGGATTCTCAGATATAAAAATAGGTATTCCGGTAAAAGATGGTGAAACAGGTGGAACAATAAAAAATGGATATAGAATATATTTATCCATCAGTTAAAGCAGAATTAGATAAAAATAAAATAATACTAATACATTAGTATTAAAATGAGCCTGTGAACTACAAGTGAAATAATAATTGCACCAAGTACGTGGCCTGGAGATTCGCCTACGATATCTGAAATAAAATTATACCATTATGATAGCTTAAAGTCTGATGTAGCAAACTTATTTAAAGATGATTTAATGTTAGAGTTAAGTGAAGGTGTTACACAAGAAAAAATAGATGAACTTATAAATAGAGCAAAAACTATAGATCCAGAATCTATGGAATATCATCCAGATCAAGATCAACTACTTAAAGACTTACAAAGAGCACAAGATTTATTAAATGATATTAACTTAAGTGATATAAATAAATATGATTCAGGAATAAGAAATCAAGGACAAACAATAGGACAATCTAATAATTATCAAGCGTTAGGTGTAGCTGTAAAACCTGGTGATAAAGTAAATATCTATATAGGTTCAAGTAGAAAAGATACTAAATTTAACTTAGCTATAACACAACATAATGGAGAAAGTAGTACAGGTTACCAAGTTTATAACCAAAAATTAAGTGTAGGTAAAAATGAAATAGTAATACCAGAATCTAAGTTTAATATGGATTATGAAAAAGGTGGAAACTTATACTTAAGCTTTGACTCTAATTATGATGAAGTACAAAATGTACAAGTAAGAGTTAGTGGTGGAACAGAAATACCACACTTAAATGTAAATAATCTTATAGATGAGGCTGCAAATGAACAAAAGTAAAAGAATTAATAAGAGAATATATTAAAAACTTAAAATCTTATGTAGCTACGTTACCAAGTAGATATCCATCACAAGTATCTGCTGAAGATAAGATAAACAATATTTATAGATATGATGCTGAAACTTCAATATTAAATACTACAGATATTGAAGGAGAAAGAATAACTTTATCATTACCAGCAGACCAAGTATTAAAAGGAATACAAGGTGGTTTATCTAGTGAAGAAGAACAAGTTCAAAGAGTATATGATACATTACTTGCTTGGGAACAAATAATGAAAATATCTTATGCACAACAAGGATTATTAGAAAACCCAGTTGACTTTGATGGCGATGGAAAAATAACTAATAATAAATTAGAAAAACTTGGTGGAAAGAGTGAAAATGAATACTTTAATGCCAATAGAGCTCCTAGAAACCGTATAAACATCAAATATCAAAGAATGTTTACAGGAGCATTTATGTATGCTTCAAGTCACCATGTTGGTATAGGTTATGGTTCTAGTGCAGGTATGATGACTGGTGTGCCATTTAAATTAGATGAAAATGGAAAGCTAATAAATTCTGAAGATGGACAATTATTCGGATGGGGAATAGGTCATGAAATAGGGCATGTTCATGATAGACCAGGTTTAACATATGCAGAGGTTACAAACAATATTTTAGCACTTATGACTCAAACATATAACGATGAAAACTCATCTAGAATAGAAGATGGAAATGGATATGAAGATGTATATGATAGAGTAACTTCACAAAGTGTAGGTGTACCAAAGGGTAGAACAGGACTTGCAATGTTCTGGCAATTACACTTAGCATATGATGATACTTATACTTATAATATGATAAAAACAAATAGTGATGGTGATTTAGATAACGATACATTCTACTCTAAATTATATAGAATAACTAGGGAAAAAGGTATAGCTCCTAGTGAAACAGGATATGACCAAACTGCTCAAACATATATAATGAGAGCTTCAGATGCGGTTAAAAAAGATTTAAGACCATTCTTTAAGGCTTGGGGATTAGTAGCTAGTCCAAAAACTGATGAATACTTAAATAAAATGGATTATCCAGTTGAAACTAGAGATATACAATATATAAATGATGAAGCTAGAAGAAAGAAATTAGATGCTATTAGTAAAAATGATATGAGCTCAATTACTATGGCTGATGATGTAGCGGTAAGTGCTAGCTTCGGAACGGATGACAAAGGTAACCAAGTAACAGAAAAGACTTATTTAAATCAAAAGAGTGTACCACTTAATATAAGTGTAAACAAAGATAATGATAAGATTTTAGGTTATGAAATAATAAGAAAAGAAGCAGCTGCAACTGGATTTAAAGAAGTTCCTGTTGGATTTGTTGAAAGAAATAAAGAAAGTAACATAACTGAGTACAAAGATGTTATAGATTCAGTAAACAATAGAACATTCACATATAAAGTAAAAGCTTACGACTATAGCTTAAATAAAAGTAGTGAATTTGAATTAGGTACTGTAAAAGTTACTCATGATGGAAGCCTAGCTAAGAAGGATTGGACATTTGATACTAATACAATAAGCCCAGATGATACAGTTCACGAAAATACAGGACATGGACACAATGAAGATGGTTCAATAAATAATATTAAAGATAATGATGCATCAACAGTTTATAACGGTGCTATTGGAACTGATAACACTGGACAAACTTTAAGTGGAGATCCATATGTAACTATAAATATGGGAACTAGCAAACAAGTAGTAGGATTAAAATATACTCCAGGAAATACTACTGCTAAGAAATTCTCATTTAAAAGGTTATTTACTAAAAATAAAGAAGTAACATATGACTCAATAAGTGATTATGAAGTATTAGTAAGTAGTGATAATAAAAAATGGACTAAAGTTCACTCAGGAAAATTTGATACTACAAAAGAAACACAATTTACTTTATGAAAGCGGAAATGATTCAAATAAACAATTATGGTCAACTAATGCTCAATATGTGAAGTTAGTAGCAAAAGGTGCAAAAACTATATCTATAGGTGAACTTGAGTTATTAGGACAACCTGGAGATAATATAGAAATAGGAAGCTACAACAACGGTAAGTATACAAATGGTATAGGTAGATTAAAATCAGATTACACATACGCTAAGGATAAGGTAATACCTCAAGGTTCTATATTAATAACAGGTGAATATAGAGGTGATCCTGCATTTAACGTACCATAGTATTAAATGAAAAAGATGGAAACTATGCATTACAATCACAAGTTATACTTCTTGCAGAATTACCAGAAGATGCACAGTTAGGTGAAGTAGCACAAGGTAGTTGGATATACTGGATAACACCAGAACAAGAAAAGGCAATAATAAATGGAGAACAAAACATAAAAGGTAGTCAAGTTAAGGCTGAGTTATATAGATACAATAAGCTAGACTCTACTGGAGCTCCTGTTGGACAAAGATTAGTAAGTGATACCTTCTTATATGAATTACCAAGTGATTTAAGTAAGTTACCAACAATAGATTTAGCTACTTCAAAGGCGAGATCATCAGCTGCTAAAGTAATGGAAATAGATCAAAATACTGTAAAAAAGGCATTTGAGAATAGATAGACATTTTTAAGAAGGAGAGACATATGAGGAAATTAAAATCGTCAGTTAAAACTGCTGTTGTATCTACATTAGCTTTAACTTCTACAGCTGCAATTATTTATGCAGTCCCGAATATGAAGGCAAATGATGTTAAATCAACTGATATTGGGAACAAGTTAAAATTAGATGTAGAAAAAATAGATAGAGATACTGTAAAAGTATCTATAGATAACGTACAAGATATACCAAAGTCAATACAATTTAGTGTAAAACTAGATGGAAATGTAAAACTTGCTAATGGTGAGTCGAGTATAAAAGACTTAATAAAACCACAAGTTCAAGCTAGATTAGCAAGTAATGAATATCAAGATAGCAGTAATGATATACTAGCTGATTACACATATAACCAAGACTCAAACACTATAGATGTTCTTATAACATCAGAAAACTCTTTACCTAAGTTAGGAAATAAAATAGAAGTATTTGAGTTAGATTTAAAAGCAAGTGATAAAACTACAAAACAAGGAGGAACTACTTATAAAGTAGTTCCAAATGATAAAGATGAGTATAAATACTTATCTGTAACAAATAAGGAATATAGTGATTTAGGAGTAGTATCAGATGATGAAACTCTTAGCTTAAATACAGCACCAACTATAACCTCTTCTAAAGACTTTATAAAAATAGTAGAAGGTGAAAAATTAGAATTAACACCTCAAAACCTAGGAATAACTATGAAAGATATAGATGGTGATGCTGTTGAATTACAAGTTAAAGATTTATCTCAAAGTAATAAGCCTGTAATAACAACATTTAGTAAACAAACACCAGGATTATATAGCTTAGAATGTAGAGCTATAGATAGCTATAATGAAAAATCTGAACCTATAGAAATACAAGTATATGTAGATTATGCAAATGTAAAAGATCTTCCTACTATAACTAGAGACGGGCAAGCACTACAAACAAATATAACAATAAGCGGTGGAGATATATTTAAACCATTAGAAAATGTTAAAGCAGTAGATGCAAAGGGAAGAGAATTAGAAGTAAAAGTATCTACAGATAAGGCTCTTGAATTAGATCCAGAGAATGACACTACTTATGTATTAACATATACTGCAGTAGATACTTATGGAAATGAAGCTAAAATACAAGATTAATTTAAATGTAATAGCTATAAAGCGCCTGTTAATCTCAGGGTTAAAAACATACATTAAAAGTAGGAGATAGCTTTGACCCAAGAGCTGGTGTTCATGTAACTGATGAAGATGATGATATACAATTAGTTGTAGATAGTAATGTAAATACTAATCTTGCAGGAGAATATAGAGTATTATACAGTGCAACTGATAGCAAAGGTAAAACTACAAGAGTACAAAGTATTGTAAAAGTAAATCCTAAAATGTCTTCAATAAATCATGTACCTGTAATATATGCAAATGATACAACTATAAAATTAGGTGATGCGTTTAATCCTTTAAGTATAGTTACTGCATACGATGAAGAAGATAAAGACTTAACACAAAGTGTAGAAGTAGTAAAAAATAATGTAGATACTAAAAAAGAAGGTAACTACACTGTAACTTATAGAGTAAAAGATAAAAATGGAGCAACAGCAACTAAGACAATAACAGTAACAGTAGTTAAAGGCGTTACACTTGCTAGTGAAATAAAGATAAGCAATAAGTTTAATAATTTATACTTAGGAGCTTCTAAAGAAATAAATGCAGCTGTTAACAAAGAAGCAGATATAAAAGATATAAAGTGGTCTGTAAGTGATACTAATATATTAAATAAAAATGGAATAAAATCAGTAAACTTAGGAATAGGTATGAAAAAAAGCACATACATTAGAAGAATATATAGCTATAGAAGATTTAATAAACTCTGCAGTGATGGTAGGAGAAATAATAAAAGAAGCATAATATATATAAGTACCTCAATAAATAGGATTTGAGGTACTTATTTTTTACGTATAAGGAAATTATATCATAAATATATTTATGGATAACCTATGAATATAAGTAATATCAATAACTTTATAAAAGTAAAAAATGATATTTTTGAGCAACGGATGTATCCGTAGCGTGAGCAAGGATATATCGTTGGCGAAATGAAGTGTTTCGCCGACACGTCGCTCAAGCGAAGCGAATTTTTTATAAATATTAAATCTATTATTAAAGTTTTTATAATATAAAAAGATTATTTTATAAATTTAAATACAAAAAAATCTTTTTATATCTACAGCCTTTTTAGGACACAGTTCATGACAACAAAAACACCTTATACAATTATCTAAATTTATACTTGGAAACCCACACTCCATAGATATAACCCCTGGAGGGCATACTTTACTACACTTTCCACATTTTACACATTTTTTATAATTTATAACTGGCTTACCTGCTAGTCTTTTATTTATATAAACCTCTAAATTTTTAGGTATCATACCTCTTAAAAAGCTTATACTCTTATTTTGAGGTATTTTAAAATCCTTAATTATCATATCATCTATATTATCGCCTAGTATACATATATCAGAAAAATCCTCTTTTATAAGATTTCTTTCTATACATCTTTGTACTGTTGGAACTTTATTTGGGTTTAAATTTATAACTTTACAAGCAACTACATCTATAGCATAAGGACTTGGTGAAGCTAAAAGTACTCCTACTTTTCTAGGATTTCCAGCAGTTGGTCCTTCTCCTTCCATACCAATTATTCCATCCATTATGGTAAGGCTTGGATTTACATAAGAACATATATCTACTAAAGCATCTGTAAAATCTACTACTTCTGGCATCTTAAAATGATACTGTGCTTTTTGTACTCCTGGTATTACTCCAAATAAGTTTTTCACTCCTCCTGTAAATGTTGCCATTGCATGGGTTTTTAGTTTGCATAAATTTATTACATGATCAACTTTTGTTATAGGCTCTATTACTGTAATGTATTTTAATAGTTTTCCATTTGGATTATTTACTTTTACTTCTGATATGTCATAGTTTAATTCAATATCAAGTTCTTCACATACGCTTTCTATACCACAAGTTTTGTAAATTGATTTTAGTGCTGATTTTGTATATGGACCTCCTGGACTATCTCCTACAATTACTTTACATCCATGATTTAGTAAATGTTTAGCTACCACTTTTAATACCATTGGATGTGTAGTTGCCATTTCATCAGGATGTTTTTTTATTACTAAGTTTAATTTTATAAATACTGTACTATTTTTGTTTATATATTTATGTAGTCCGCCTATATCTTGTATTAGTTTTTCAAACTGTTGATTTACTTGGTTATATTCATAACTTTGACAGCTTCTTAATGCTACATTTTTCATTATTTGCCTCCTTTTTTGTTATATTTATAGTTTCATTATAAGAAGGCTTATTCCTTTTTTTAGTTATATTTATAATAATTTATTATCTGCTTTTAATTAACCTTGAACTGAAACCCCTTCAAGTAAAGTTTCTTCACATTCACTTTTTGATTTAGTTTCTTTTAATATAGCTTCTTTTAATCCATTTACATATACAGCACCTAATGCTCTATCATATAATCCGTATCCTGGTCTACCAGTTTCTCCCCATATCATTCTACCGTGGTCTGGTCTGTATGGTCCATCGAAGTTATAGTCTAAGTAAGCTTTTACTATAGCATGGAAATCTAATGATCCAGCTTCAGATAAGTGAGCTACTTCGTTGAAACTGCTATCTCCTGTTATTAATACATTTCTTAAGTGAGCAAAGTGTATTCTATTTCTTTCACCACCGAAATATTTTATCATTTTAACTACATCATTAGTCTTAGTACATCCTAAAGATCCTGTACATAAAGTTACTCCATTGTAGTGACTATCGTATAAGTTTAAGAATCTATCTAAGTTTTCGAAGTTAGTTATTATTCTTGGTAATCCAAATATTCCCCATGGTGGATCATCTGGGTGTATAGCCATTTTAACTTCTTCCTCTTCAGCAGTTGGCATTATACCTTTTATGAAGTACTCTAAGTTAGCCCATAATTTTTCTTCATCTATATCTTTGTATTGATCAAGTAAAGCACCTAATCCACCTTCACCATATGAAGTATCCCATCCTGGTAACTCTAATTCACCTAAAGCTGGGTCCATTTTAGCAACTGTAGCTTCATCGTATATTAGACAAGTAGATCCATCTTCTAATTCATAGTTAAGGTCAGATCTTGTCCAGTCGAATACTGGCATGAAGTTGTAGCATATAGTCTTTATTCCTGCTTTACTTAAGTTTCTTATAGTTTCACAGTAGTTAGCTATGTACTTATCTCTAGTAGGTAATCCTAATTTTATATCTTCATGTACTGGTACACTTTCTATTACAGATAATTCTAATCCGTGTTTTTCTACAGAAGCTTTTAATTCCATTATTTTATCTAATGGCCAAACTTCTCCTACTGGTATATCATATATCGCTGTTACTATTCCCTTCATTCCTGGTATTTGACGGATGTACTCTATTTTAACAGGGTCATCTTGTCCATACCATCTAAATGTCATTTGCATGATCGTATTTCCTCCCACTCATATTTTTACTTTTATACTTTTAAATACTTATACTAGGTATAATTTATATTAAAATTATTTTTATCTATTTATATTTTCTATTCCACAATTCATAAGAGTTTCAACTTGTTTTAAATCAACCATGTTTATATCTCCTCTTATACTGTGTTTTAGTGCACTTGCACATGTAGCAAACTCAACAGTTTGGCTACTTTCCATATCATTTAATATTCCATGTAATATTCCAGCTGTAAATGAGTCTCCTCCACCTACTCTATCTAAGATGTCAAAAGTATGAACTCTAGACATATGTAATATGTCTTTACTAAATAAGAATCCTTGTAGTGAATTATTATTTACTGAATTTACAATTCTCTTAGTAGATGCTGCATATTTTATATTTGGATATTTTTCAAATAGTTCTTTATAGAAATCAGCTAATTTTGCTTCGTAATCTTCTTCTTTAAGTTTATATTCTAGAATATTTATAAAATCTAATATTCCTAAAAATGCTATATCTACATAAGGAAGTACTTCTAACATAAAGCTTCTAGCTTCTTCTAAAGTCCATAATTTTGATCTATAGTTAGAATCATAAGATACTAGTATTCCCCTTTCTTTAGCCGCTTTTATAAAATCTATTGAAAGGTCATATAAATTTTTACTTAATGCTGGTGTTACTCCAGATATATGTATTAATTTAACATTATCTAGTATTTTATCTAAATCAAAATCTTCTTTAGTAGCCATTGATATTGCTGAGTATTCTCTATCATATGTTACATCTGAATTTCTAACTCCATGTCCCTGTTCTAAGAAGTATATACCTAATCTTCCTTTTCCTCTAACTATATCTTTTGTATCGACTCCAAATGAATTCATAACTCTTATTACCTTATCCCCTAATGCATTTTCTGGTAATTTAGTAATCATTTTTGTAATCATGTCCGAACATACTTAAGCTACAAATAACATTGGCTTCTCCTCCAGCATATATTGCCTCAAAAGATTCAGCTTGTATTATTCTTTGGAAATTAGTAGGAGTAAGTCTTAGCATTATTTCCCCAAATCCTAATATTTTGTTATTTGAATTAATTTCTAATCTTTTCAATTTTACTTACAAACTCCTTAGCTAAGTTTTCTATTTCTTTTACATCCTTTGACCCTAATAATGAGCTTCCAACCCCTACACATGAAACGCCCATTTTAAACCATTCATCTATATTATCTATATTAACTCCACCTGTAGGCATTATCTCTACATTTGGTATAGGTGCTTTTACCGCTTTTATATATTTTGCCCCAAACACTTCACCTGGGAATAACTTTATCATAGGATTTCCCTTTGATAATGCATTCATTATTTTCTGTAACAGTCATACAACCTGGTAAATATAATATATTTAATTCTTTACATACATCATTTACTTCATCAGAAAATCCTGGACTTACTACATATAAAGCTCCTGCCTCTATTGCATCTTTAGCCATTTTTTTTCATTTAAAACACTACCAACTTCCAAACTAATGCTTCTGGGTAATTTTCTGATACATACTTTATAAGCTCTACTACATTTGGTATTGTATATGTAAGCTCTATAGCTTTTATGCCACCTGAAATTACATGCTTTTATATAACCTAATGCTTCTTCATGGCTATTAGCTCTTATTACGGCTA
>ENA-OQBV01000799-OQBV01000799.1-human-gut-metagenome-genome-assembly--contig:-NODE-799-length-17266-cov-3.832429_pt1 | contig 17266 bp, 9 predicted proteins | sample MGYA00242750_ERZ504559 | MGnify/ENA primary metagenome ERZ504559 (study PRJEB26092, sample SAMD00036230) | human gut metagenome | host: Homo sapiens | study: EMG produced TPA metagenomics assembly of... | reverse complement strand
TACAATGGTAGCAGTACGTATCTCTCCTGTTGCATTCTGAGCCACCATGAATGTTTCAGTACGTGTTTCTACCGCACGTGTATCCACATGTTGAATCCAGTCTGCATTAATGTCAATCTGACAATCACCGGTAGTCTGCATCTGTACCGTAAATTCTCCTCCTTCACCAGGCAACGTGTATTCATGCTCTTCTACCAGCAAATAGTCATTGGCAGTCTGTACCACCTTCACCGTTCCATTAACCTCAGCTCCTTTTACTGTAATTACAGCTGTTCGATTTTCTGTATTCGGATTTTCTGTGACATGTACCAAATATTTAGCTGTTTTTTCGGATGTTGAAACTTGTTGAACAACAGAACACCAGTCGGCTGCATCGGAAGTTACTTCATAAGCAGCATTAGACTGTATATACAAAAGAGCTTCACCTTCATGCTTTCCAAAAACCAGTTCCTCTTTCGAAATCTTCAGATATGGAGCACCGGTAGCATCATCTTCAGAGCAAGCACTCAACAGCAAACTCATTAAACAAGTAAGAGTTCCCAGAAAATAAATAAAAGTATTTTTCATAGTTCGTTATGGTTAATAGTTTAAGAGGCATACATATCTGGCAGCAGCCATCAATATGTATGCCTCTTTATATTTGTATTACAAAATTTTCAGACTGTCAATTGTAACATTTACAGCATCCAGATCAGCAATATCACTGAACATATCGAAGATATCGATTACAAATACAATGACACCATTATAAGCAGCTTCCGGTTTCATCTTGATGGTATAAGTACCGTCACCTTTCACCTTCACATCGCTTGTTCCTGAATAAGCAGGCCACCATCCATCAGCTGTACACATCAGTCCTGCATTATATTCTTTGGTAGCGGCATCTCCAGTAAGGCCACTGATAGTAAATGTCAGTTCCATCGAATAGTCGAAAACGATGCTTGCCGGATCAATCGGACTGGCAGATGCAGTTTCGCCATACATATTATAAAGCTCGATACGGAAATTATTCTTATCGGTTTCCAGATGTCCCCAAACCAGTTTAGAGTTGTCTACAGCTATCGATGTAGCCTCCGGCTGTGAGGTTCCTCCTCCTGCATTAGGAATAAAGTGATAAGCCTGGTATTCATCTTTTTCAGCACTGCGTGCACCTACCCACATTCCCATAACATTACCGGCAGCCGATTCAATGCTCAAAATACGTAACTGATTATTGCCATCAGCTCCAAACATGATATCACCACCACCGATATGATAAGAAGGAACATTTCCACTAAAGGTATAAATACCCTTTTCATCCAAAGTATAAGTTCCACTTGCAGTAGTACCGTCAGGCATTGCAAACTCATAAGTCATAGTTTTTGAATCGAGAGTCATAGAAAGCTGATCCAATCCGCTAACAGGTGTTGCCCAGTCTGGATAATTGCCGGCAGTAAAGTTATTCATCAGACTACCGTCCAGATTTGCCCAGTCAAAAGGAACATCGGCCGACATTGTCCATTTTATTTTGCTGGTAACCACTTCCGATACCATATCTTCCCATCCGTCGGGCAAAGCCGGTTCTGGATCTGGTTTATCTTCAGGCACATAATTGTCAGCATATTCTTTCGAAACGAAGTTCCAGATCAACCACCACGGACCTTCACTGTTATCACGCATTACTCCAATACGCATATGGTTTTCATCCAATTCGAGCAACTTCAAGTCGCGGCTCCAGTTAGTACTTCTGTCGCTCCAAGAAGGAGTATGCAGCAGTTCACAGTCAGTAAATGTGATTGTATGATTGCTTGTATTAAGCATGAACGTACCAGAAGCAGTTTCTTTCGAAGAAGAATTGTAAACAGTCACGTTTGCTCCACCTTTCAGACCAAATGTCATGGTACTTTCCCAAATAGCATCATCAGCGGTATGACCTACTCCCGGATCCCAGTTAGCACTCCAGTTATTCCATTCTACTGTTGTACTAGGATCGGCATAAGTCATTTCTCCAGCAGCATAGCCATACGATCCATTATCGAATATCCATACTTTTTCATTGTTTACACCTCCGGTAAGATATGTCCACAAATCATCATTTACGAAATCTGCACAGAAGCTATCTATTGTAAATGTTGCCGGATTACCATAAACAATACCACCTCTTGTCTGAACACCGAAAAGTCACTTCATACTCTCCCTCAAAAGGCATTTGCAATGTTACTTCTCTTTCCTGACTTCTTCCCTGAGGATGTTGCCAGCAAACCTGATAACTTGAAGGCATTAAACTCTTCAGATAAACAATATTTGGATTTTCCGAATCGTGAGTGATAGAGAAAGCTATTCCTTCTACAAGATCGTCTACGGTAACGTCTTTCCCTTCCAGTTCAAAGGAATCGGGAGTACATGCCGAAAACAGTCCGACTGTTATAATCAGCCATGCAGTATATAATTTAGATATCAGTTTTTTCATAACTTCTTGTGTTTTTAATTCCAACCTTCATTTTGTTTCAATACCCCATTCGATAATGTAATCTGATTGTTAGGTATCTGAGAGAGTCCCTGCTTCTTTACGATATCTGATTCCTTAATAGTTACATTATCAGGATTGCCACCACTGGTTACAGAAGTATTGGTTGCAATCTGAGAAGCGGCATATTCTACTCCCTGACGTAACAAGTCCCAATAACGCTGTCCTTCGAAAGCAAACTCCAGCATACGTTCATTCATGATATTATCTTTTGTAGCTGTCACTTCACGATAGTTGCTTGAAAGAGTCAGACTACCATCTTCATCCTCAGAAGTATAAGCACGCTGGCGGACTTTATTCAAATACTCTTGTGCATTCGGACTTCCCAGCTCTGCGGCCATCAACAAGACATCAGCATAACGCATTACAATGAAATTCTGATATTGAGAAATCTGGAAATCTCCTTCTCCAAGACCTGAAATTTCATCAACCAGTGACCAGGCACCACTAGCTTCGTCTTTCATCCATTTAGACATCGGAGTATATTTCTTCACTGTATATCCGGTGTATTCACGCTGATCTTTATAAGAAGTTTCAAAATCAGCTTCATCAGAAATACCCTCACTTACCAGATTAATGATAGAAGCTTCACGACGTTCATCACCTGTACCGTATGATGTCCACATCTTAGGATTTACCGTACATCCTCCCCAGCCTCTTCCGTAAGGTGCATGTCCCAGATAGTTACGTAATCCCATGTTAACCAGCCAGCGGTTACCATCATTGTTTCCGTTATAGTCTTGAGTATAGTTAAACTTCTGTGCCAAAACAACTTCTTTATTACCGTCGCCAGCATAAGTAGAAGTTTGTTCGTAATCACCAGTACTCTTATTTAAAGCCCATGTAGTAGAAGCAGCAGGCCACAAATTTTTAAATTCGTCTACCAGTCCGTAGCCTTCAGATTCGGCAACAGCGATGAAATCTTCCAGTCCCTGCAAAACAGTGCTCTTTGTTACACCTTCTACCTGAGGTTCCTTTCCATAATAACCGGTATAGAACAGATATACTCTAGCCAAAAGAGCTGATGCTGCATATTTGGTAATATGACCATCATTTGATGCTGCCGCACTCTTTGGATAAGCACTGGCCGGAATATTATTAACAGCATACAGCAAATCACTGAATATTACATTATAGACTTCATCCGGATCTGACTGTGGACGATTTTCATTGACAGGTTCAGTAAACAAAGGAATATTTCCCCACATACGTACCATATCAAAATAACATAATGCTCTTATCGCACGACATTCGCCCAGATAAGTACCTTTTGTTTCTTCGCTGCTCCAAGCTATCTGGCTTTCATGAGCCAGCAATTCATTACAACGATATACTGCTGCATAATAATTAGTCCATTCTGTTTCCAGAATATTCATATCCGAAGGCGACTGATTGACATCAAAACGGTCGAGCACCTGATAATTACGGGCATCTGTATTTCCCATACCGGCAAAACATTCATCAGCCATAACTTCTGAGGCAAAATAGAATGCACATCCTGCACTAGAACTTGTACATTGCCATCCATCGTAACAACCAATCAGGGCACGCCATGCATCACTCTCAGTACGATAGAAATTGTCTGTCGTTGATTCTGTTTTAGATTCCACATCCAGGAAACCAGCGGTACATGAGGCCAATCCCATAGAAGCCAGCCCCAGTCCCAACATATATAGTTTAAATTTATTCATAGAGATGTTCTTTTAAAATTTATAAATTAGAATTTCAGATTAACACCAACCAAGAAGGTACGTGGACGAGGATAATATCCTAAATCGATACCAGAAACCCAGTCGGAAGTACCGTAACCGATTTCCGGATCCATACCGTCATACTTGGTAAATGTAAATGCATTCTGTACCTGGAAGTACAAACGTGCCTGACTGATAGCCTTCACATTTATCAACTTGGCAAAATCGTATCCCAACGTGATATTACTGATACGAAGATAATCGCCATCCTGTATATACAAATCAGAGAACTGCCAGTTGATATTAGTATTAGTCACACGCGGAATTCTGTTTGAAGTACCTTCACCAGTCCATCTGTCCAATATAGCTGAAGTATAATTGGCTTTGCTGTTTGCATGGTTTCTATAAGACTGTACAATCTGATTGCCTGCAGCTCCATATGCCACCAACGAGAAGTCAAAGTTCTTATAATTGAAGCCAAGGTTAAAGCCATAGGTAAAATCAGGAGTACCGTTACCCAGATCTACTTTATCGTTATCGTCAATGATACCATCCTGGTTCTGGTCGACATAAATCACATCACCCGGCTGAGGATCAGACTGTAAAATACCATGTTTTCCGTCAGCATTCCAGTTTGCAATCTGTTCCTTGTTCTGGAAAATACCAGCTGTCTGATATCCCCAGAAATAACCGATAGCATGACCATTCTCTGCACGATAGAATTCAGGAGAGTTATCATACAACATATTGACATCACCATGAATAATTCCATCTTCAGTTGGAATGTTACCTACCTTATTTTTATTGTAAGCTCCGTTGATACCAACATTATAGCTAAAATCACTTCCGATCTGATCATTCCAGCTCAAAGCCAGTTCAATACCGGTATTTTTCACATCACCACCATTGATGTATGGTGCACCAGTACCAGCTGTAGCCAGAATAGGAGCCTCAACCAACCAGTCTTTGGTAGTCTTGATATAGAAATCGGCAGTCAAGCTCAAACGGCTTCTCAAGAAACGTGCATCAATACCGATGTTAGTTTGTTCTGAAGTTTCCCATGTTACATCAGAGTTTGCCAGACGGCTTGGATATGCTCCCCAATAACTAGACTGAGCAGAAGCGCCATAATTAGTTCCGAAAATATAATGTGTATTCGAAGAAGTAATAGGAGCTGTATACTGGTAATTGTCTATATTCTGATTACCAACCTGTCCCCAGCTGATACGTAATTTCAAGAAATCCAGCCAGTTCTGAGTAGTTTCCATAAACTTCTCGTTCGAAATAGTCCATCCGGCAGATACAGAAGGGAATACACCATAACGTTTACCTCTTGCAAACTTAGAAGAACCATCGGCACGCAAAGTTGCGTTAATCATATATGTTTCTTTCCAGTTCCATCCAAAACGTCCGAAGTAAGAAACTGAGCGGCTTTCATCCTGAGGATATCCGTCAACCGACATACCATCGTCTGCACTCGATGCTGTACCGTTTGCAACATAAGCATGATCCCAATCGTCGAAACCTTCTCTCAGTGTACCTGTACCGGCAGAAAGATAAGTTCCTGAATACTGATAAACTTCCATACCAATCAACGCATTGAAAGCATGATCTTTTACTTTCCAGTCGTAAGTAGCTGTATTAGTCCAAGTCATACCCAAGCTGTGACTCATATTCTGTGAAGCAGAAGTACGTGTATTGTTGTAGCTGTAAATAGAGAACTGATACATCGGAGTAAAACTACGATATTCAGAAGAGCCGTAAACAGCACCAAAAACAGTTCTCAATTTCAAATTTTTCACAGGCTGCAATTCAGCATAAACATTACCAGAAAAAACAGCATTTTTATTTTCATTATTTGTGTTTGTCATCATTAATCCATAAGGATTACCGTCGCCATTATACCAATCAGAATTGGAAGTATCGTTATAAGGAGAATCATAAATATTGTTATCACTATAAATCGGCGATAAAGGAGAAGTACTGAACGCTCCTCTTAATGTATTGTTATATTGATTACCTACTGAAACACCATTATTTAATTTATAAACGAAACTAACTTGTTCGCCAACCTTCAACAAATCCGAATCCTTAAAAATCTTATGTTCCGAATTGATACGGAAATTATAACGTTCATAGTTTGAAACATCCTTACCACCTACAATACCTTCCTGGCTCATATATCCCAAAGACATAGCGTAAGTTGATGTTTTCGATCCACCAGTAACACCCAATGTGTAGCTCTGTGTCTGAGCGTTATCCTTAAACATAGAATCTACCCAATCAGTATCATAGACATTTTCATTGGCATCATAAATACTTTTAAATGAACTCCAGTCATAAGGAGCATTACCTGAATTGACAGCCTGTTCGTCCATGATAGTCATGTATTCTTGTGCATTCAGCATATCAGCCTTACGAGCTACATTCTGTACACCGTAATAAGCATCGAAAGCAATCTGTGCCTTACCTTCTTTTCCAGATTTAGTAGTAATCAAGACAACACCATTGGCAGCCTGTGCACCATAAATAGCGGCAGAAGCAGCATCCTTCAAGACATCAATACTTTCGATATCGGCAGGATTCAATGTTGAAATATCACCACCAACACCATCAATCAAATAAAGAGGAGAAGCATTTCCTACTGTACCCAAACCACGGATACTTACCTTCATATCAGAACCCGGCTGACCAGAAGTAGAAGAAATATTCACACCCGGAGTCTGTCCCTGCATTGCCTGCAAAGGGCTGTTAGTATTCATCTTTGCCAAGCTTTCTCCTTTCACCTGCACAGTAGCACCGGTTACCAGTTTCTTTTTCTGAACACCATAACCTACAACCACAACTTCTTCGAGGGTTTCGGTATCTTCTTTCATTTCAACATTTAATGTTTTCTGATCGGCAACAACAATTTCTTGTGTAACAAAACCGATATACGAAAATACTAAAGTCTGACCTTTTTCCACTCCCAAGGAGTAGTTTCCGTCAAAATCCGTAATAGTTCCATTAGTGGTTCCTTTCACCAACACACTCACGCCAATTAAAGGCATCTTGTCTGTTGCCGAAGTAACAACTCCCGAAACTGTCAAACTCTGAGAAGCAGCCTTTATTGCCATCGAAGGCAAGAACAATAGTAACATTACCATTGCAAGACTACATAGATGCACGTTTGTGCATTTTACGAATAAGTGTTTACTCATGGTACATTGTTTATAGTTAAAGTTTACATTTATTATGTTTTTCTTTCCAGTATTATTATATCATCAACATTGCAAAGTAAACCAAAAAGAAGAATCTTAGAGGTACGGTTTTGTTTCCCTATAGGGTATATTTTGTTTATATCACCTCTTTATAACTTTTTATACCCATATAGATAAAAAGTTAATTATCAGAGAGAAACAATATAATCAATCTCTTTATCTTACTTTACTTGCCATTCATATATACCCGCTGTTTTTTCAGCGGGAAGTACGACTTCTAATTTTATTGCTTTCGTTTTCACTGTTTTAAATTTAACAGCACTTCCCTCTCCTTTAATGATACTGTATGCATTCAGATTCTCTACAGGGAGCCATTTTCCTTCAGCATTTTTATAATAAATCTTCCATGATTTCGGAATGCTGCAACTGCCCCAAGGAGTGTCATCAAACCAATAAACAGTCGAAGTGGAAACCTGCACTTCTTCCGGAAATTCATAAGAAATCCATTCGGTCGTACCAGTTTTAGGATACCAGTGGTAATAAGGAATTGTACGGTCATTTTCATCCTGAGGTATTAGTCCATCGGCAACAGAAAATAATGTCGGTATTTTATGTGATGCATCTATCTTACTTTTTGAAGCCAAAGCAGGAATAGCTTTCGGACGAGTTGCATTGACTTCATCCGGTAACCACACTGCCATATTCCCAGTTCCACGATGCGCCCATGCATAATAAGGAATCAGTGTCAGTATACGGTCTTTTACCAGCAACCGTCCTGCCTTATCATATTCCAGCGACTGTGCCTGTGTCTGAATCTGATTAATGCCACAAAGCAAATCTTTCCTCTCGATTACTTTAAACTCCGAACGAGGATTCAAGAGTACACTTAATACATCAAAATCATTATCTGCCCACTCAGCACAATAAACGACAGGTCCACGTTCTATAGCTACACGTCCCCGATCGGCTTCTACTTTATTATTGGCTGTAACTGTACGCACATTCATATCAAAATGTATTTCCACTGAATCTCCTTTCTTCCATTGGCGGTTAATAGAAAAATAGCCATCTTGCAAATCGGCATAAACTTCTTCACCGTTCACCATCACACGACATGAAGGATCAAACTCATCCGTGTATGTATACAAATTACTTGGGACAACCTGATTTCGTACCCAACCAGGAATACGGATTTTCAGTGTAAAATCCTTTGCAGAGTTATGAGTAATCCTAAGCTGGATATCTCCATTCCACGGATACGAAGTTGTCTGCGAGAGAGAAACCTTCTTACCTCTTACATTCAGTGTAACATCATTCGACATGAACAGATTAACATATACATCCTTGTCTTTCACAGCATATATATAGCCGGGGACAGAAGGTATAAAACGACAGATATTGGAAGGACAGCATGCACATCCGAACCAAGGCTGACGTTGATGTTGCCCCATAGACTCCAGTGGATTAGGATAAAAGAATTTACCACCATCAAGAGAAACTCCCGAAATCAATCCATTATATAATGTACGTTCAAGTACATCATAATATTTTGCATCTCCATGCAATAAAAACAGCCGGTAATTGACATACACATTTCCAATAGCCGCACAAGTTTCACAATAAGCCGACATATTAGGAAGTTCATAGTTCTTGCCAAAAGCCTCTCCGTTGCTTGTCGCTCCGATACCTCCTGTAATATATAATTTCTTTGATACTATATTTTCCCAAATCCGGTCTATAGCATGCACATAAGCAGTATCTCCTGTAAGTGCCGCAACATCTGCCATGCCGGCATACATATATGCAGCACGCACTGCATGTCCGACAGCTTCATCTTGTTCTACAACTGGCTTATGCGCCTGACTATATGCATCCCTTCGGGAAGTATATCCGCGCTTATCCAGAAAGAATTTCGCCATATCAAGATATCTCTGTTCACCCGTTACAAGATAAAGTTTAGCCAAAGCCATTTCCGCAATCTGATGTCCGGGTACACGTACCAGTTTTCCCGGTCCTTCCCCTATCTCCCTACAGACACAATCTGCATAGCGAATTGCAATATCAAGAAAATTAAGTTGTCCCGTAGCCTGATAATGAGCTATGGCCCCTTCAATCATATGTCCCAAGTTATAAAATTCATGACTTAGCTCTTCCACTTTTTCCCAACGCCGACTGCCAGCCCATTGATGTGGATGTGCCGGATTCATAGTGCGTGAAGTATATAGATAGCCGTCAGGCTCCTGTGCACCGGCAACAATGATCAGCACACTGTCTATGTATTTCTTTAGCCGTTTATCCGGATAAGTCTGAAGCAGATAACTTGCCCCTTCAATGGTTTTATATACATCAGTGTCATCGAAAGAATATCCCGTCACTTTATTACTGTCACTGGGGTGGGCAGCCATTTCAAAATTTTTATAACGTCCTGTTTCTTCACATTTACTAAAAGCCAGTGGAATGGTAACTTCACGACTTGCCTGTAAACGTTGTCCCCAAAATGAATCCGTCAATTTCACAGATGTAAAAGGTACTGGAGTTATAGGATAACCGTGAGATATCACCTTTTCACGAGCATAAATTCCACCTCCTGTTATTCCCAAAAGCAATGCAGAAATTATCAGTTTTTTCATAGGTTTATTTTTGTGTTTTCCATATTGATTCAAAATCTCAATCGTATAATACAAATGTAAAAAAGACATATTTGCAAACTGGTATAAATTTGTTTCTTTATATGGTACATTTTGTTTTTCTCTGCATCAAAAAGACAGTATTTTCCCTGTTTCAGAAGAGGTGAAAACATTTTATACCCTTTTGTGAAACATTTTTCATTCCATTAAAAAACGCTTTCCATTAGTTTTGTATCAGTCTTTAATAACATCACATTATGAAAACACATAGGAAACTTTTTTTCACCTTGCTCATAGCAAGTACTACAGGAATCATACATGCCCAAAATGTATTTAACGATCCGGCAGTAAACGAAGAACAACGGCTTGACGATTTGATTGCGCGAATGACTCTCGACGAAAAAGTGGATGCTTTGGGAAACAATACTCAAGTCCCCCGCCTGGGAATACAAGCCTCAGGAAGTGTAGAAGGCCTGCACGGAGTCGTACTGGGAGGACCAACATACGGCGACAGAGCCAATACTCCAACAACAGGCTTTCCGCAAGCTTACGGACTAGGAGAAACTTGGGATACCGACTTACTACATCGAGTAGCAACTTACATCAGTACAGAAAACCGTTATCTCTTTCAAAATGCAAAATACCGGAAAAGCGGACTTATCATGTGGACTCCCAATGTAGACTTGGGCAGAGATCCTCGCTGGGGACGAACTGAAGAATGTTATGGTGAAGATGCATTTCTTACTTCACGGCTTGCTGTAGCTTTCATCAAAGGCATACAGGGAGATCATCCTAAATACTGGAGAAATGCTTCACTTATGAAACACTTCTTATCGAACAGTAATGAATACGGACGTACATTTTCTTCTTCCAACTATTCCGATAAACTGTTCCACGAATATTATGCTTATCCTTTTTATAAAGGAGTAACCGAAGGAGGATCACAGGCCTTGATGACTGCTTATAACGCCTACAACGGAATTCCGTGTATCATGCACCCCGTATTGCGAAACATCGTCATGAAAGAATGGGGACTGAACGGTACGCTACTGACCGACGGAGGAGCATTCCGACTGCTGTTGAGTGACCATAAACGTTTTGACAACGACCGGGCAGCTGCGGCAGCTGCATGCATCAAAGCAGGTATTACGAAGTTTCTGGATGAATATAAGGATGCCGTATACGAAGCACTGCACCGAAAACTCATTAGTGTGGAAGATATAGAAAAAGCAATCCGGGGAAACCTCAGAATATCTCTCAAACTTGGTTTGCTGGACCATGCAGAAGACAATCCTTATGCAGCCATCGGTGTCACTGATACCATTGCCCCATGGAGCAAACCGGAAACCAAAGCACTGGTACGCGAAGCTACGCTTAAATCGGTCGTCTTACTCAAAAAATCAAGACCATTTGCTTCCACTTGACAGACATAAGATAAAAAAGATAGCAGTCATCGGACAACGTGCGACTGAGGTCCTGCAAGACTGGTACGCCGGTAAACCTTTTTATACAGTAAATGTACTTGATGCTATTCGCGAGGAAGCAGGTAACGATATTGAAGTACGATATGTAAAAACCAACCGAATGGACAGCGCACGCACGGTTGCGGCATGGGCAGATGTCGCTATTGTATGTGTCGGCAACCATCCTACCTGCAATGCCGGCTGGGAACAAGCTCCCGTCATAAGTGAAGGAAAAGAAGCCGTCGACCGCCAGTCGCTACAACTGGATCAAGAAGATTTGCTTCTACAAGTTGCTCAAACTAATCCCAATACAATTGGAGTATTGATCAGCAGCTTTCCTTATGCCATCAATCGAGCCAACCAGACAGTACCCGCTCTGCTTCATCTCACCCAATGCAGTCAGGAGTTGGGACATGCTGTAAGCGATGTTATATTCGGACATTATAATCCGGCAGGCAGACTAACCCAAACCTGGGTAAAAAACATCACCGACCTTCCTCACATGATGGATTACGATATTACTCACGGCCGGACATATATGTATTTTAAAGAAAAGCCATTATATCCCTTTGGTTATGGACTAAGCTATACCCGCTTTAATTACTCTGGAACAGCTCTCAATGACCGTGTTATTGAACGTGGCGATACCTTAAGGGTATGCTTCAACCTGAAAAATTCTGGCGATATGGATGGTGATGAGGTTGTACAACTTTACGTTTCCGCACGAAAACATACGGACAAAGATCCTATCAAGCAACTGAAAGCATTCCAGCGCATCAGTCTACGTAAAGGAGAAATGAAAAAAGTAGAGTTAACTGTCCCTTATACAGAGTTACAAGTATGGGATGAAAAGCAGAACCGTTTCATTCTTCCTGACAAAGAAATGACACTGGAAATAGGAGCCTCATCATCGGACATCCGTTTACGGACAACATTCCGGACAGAAGAATAAAACTCCAGCCAATTAATAACAGAAAGGAGTTGTACCGCTACCACGATACAACTCCTTTTTTGATAGTTCAAAATTAAAAAACTCCAAGCTATACAGCCCAAATTAGCATATTTAAATCGTTTTACTAGAGTGAAACGGTCGCTTCACCTAAATGGAAATAACGTTTCACAGTAATGAAACGATAGACTCAGCCTAGTCAAACGTTATTTAGATATTCAATTCAGTCATTGTTATACCACACACAATTATCAGAAAGCCCCGATGCACATACTGTTACCTGATTCTCTCCCGACTGTAAAGGAACATTGTTCCATGTAGCCACACAGACCTCATCAGGCGTACATTTTCCCATACTTTTTCCATTCACAAATAACTCTGCATCACCACAATTACTAAACACCTGAATGTCCACCGATGAATTCGACCTATTCTGACAACGCTTCGATGCGATATACAGCACTTTTTCTTTCTTGTTCCAATTTGCTTTATAAAAATAAAAAGCATCTTTCTTAATCCTCCGATCGTATGTCACCAATCCCTTATCGTTTCGGCCAAAAGTCGTACCTTCTTTTCGACCGGCCGCCGAGAAATCAAACATACACCAAACAAATTTACACCACAAAAACGGACGTGAAGCAAGCTGTTTCCAGTTTTCTATATGGTAATAAGTCTGCCAGTTTTCTGGATGCCATTGTCCCCACGGCTCTGGATGAATCAAGGAATCCGCCTGTTGAAACACATCCGCACCAGCACCGTATTCACTTATGCCCATACATCGCTGAGGATATGCCCGATGCTCCTTATCGATCCACTCACCCATCTCTTTACAATCGTCCCCATACCATCCGAAATAACGGTTGAATGCAATCAAGTCAGGTATTCCGTTCAAAGGATCTTCCTGGTTACTTGCCCCCGTTGTCGGTCGTGATATATCCCATTTCTTAGCCAACTTGTTCAGTTCTTCTGCCATAGGGTTTGGATTTTCCAGCCATCCCGGGTTGATTTCATTAAAAAGTCCCCATGTCAAAATACAAGGATGATTATAATACTGACAAATCAGTTCCACTAATTGTTGCTTTAAATTTTCTCTATACAGAGGATGGCTGACAAATACATTTACAAAAGGAATTTCAGCCCAAGCAATCAGTCCTCTCCTATCCATCAAATTATGCAACTGTTGTGCATGCGGATAATGCGCCAGTCGAACAGCAGTACATCCCATTTCCTGTATCAAGTTCAAATCCGATTCAAAATCTTCAGGACGAAAAGCCGATGCTCTTTCTGCACGGTCCTCATGATAATTGACTCCATGTATCGAATAGGGCTTACCATTTAAGAAAAAGCCTTTATCCGGATCTGCTGAATAAAACCGGAAGCCAACATGTTCTTCCCGACGATCAATCTCTTTACCACCTCTTTTCAGAACGACAACTCCGGTATATAAATATGGATCATTAACTCCATCCCATAAATGCGGGTTATTAAGTTCCATCTTCACCAGGGCTTCCTTACCAGACACACTTGTTTCCTTACACCAAACAACTTTATGTTTCGCATCCAACAAAGAAAACTCAATAGAGCAATCATTCAATGCCATTTCAGTTCCCGATAGCAATGCTTTCATTTCCAGTCCGGCATACTTTTCTGAGACATTATATTGAGTAAAGAAAACTCCAAATGAGCCATAAAATGTCGGATCAATACAAGCATCATCCGTATACAAAAGCTCCACGCCACGATTCAGCCCACCCCATATATTAAAATCGCCGCATATCGGAGCTATTTCCATAGTTTGAGCGTTACTCACCCTGATATCCAGTTTCTGCTTTTCCCCTCTCCGAATCAGATGAGTCAGCTCTACGGTAAAAGAGGTATATCCACCTTTATGCTGAGCTACAAAATGATTATCCAAATACACATCAGCTACAGTCTGTGCAGCCTTTACGCGCAAGAAAACACGCTTAAAGTTCTCCGATGAAGGTACAACGATAAAACGTGAATAAGTTGACATTCCCCGATAATAATTCACATTACCAAACATCGCATCAGCAGCATTCCACGTATGCGGAAGATCAACCGTTACCTTATCCGCAGCCTGAGATTCATACCCGCGATTAAAAAACCATCCCCTATCTAATGACTCAACTTTCATTGCAGCCAGCTTCACCCCCGTAACACACCATAAAACAAGCAATATGCTCCACCTGATATTCCATCTGCCCATCTGTTTATCCTCCTTTATTACAATATATGATATTTTTCTATTTGTTCTATCCACAAGTCTGCCATCCGCTTATGTCCGGCAGGTGTCGGATGAATTCCGTCCCAAATCCAATAAGTATCCGGCAATTCCGGGTTTTCTTCCAGCAAACGGTGAAACATCGAAGCATATGGGATGAATACAGCTCCATAATCGGCTGCTATCTGTAAGGTTATTTTTCCCAGACGCTGTATCAGACTATCACGTAAAGCAAAATCTTCAGTCTTTTTCATATTTCCCGTACAAGCTGTAAATGGCTCACCCAATACAATCTTCACCTGCGGATTATCCTGACGCAGACTATCCAGCAAACTCCGATAAGTCTGTTCCCACGAAACAAAATCGAAAGCTTCACTGTCTTTTTTACCTAAATATTCATTCACATCGTTCGTTCCTATCAAGACAGAAACTACATCAGCATGTATCGCAAGAGCATCTTCCTTCCACCGGTTCTTCAAATCGTTCAATGTATTTCCGCTGATACCCCGGTTGAAGAACTGATATTCTTGCTCAGGATAATTACTTTGATAGTAAGAAGCACACAGATACATGTACCCACTTCCATAGATATGATTCATATCCCAATGATTGCGGACAGAAGAAGGTTGGGCACTTCCATCACTATTTCCCCAGTTACCATCAGTAATGGAATCACCGATAAACAATATTTTAGGTCCTGCGGCCCAAACATTAACCCCGCCAATTAACAGAAAAAATAACCAGACAAAAAATTTCATAGTAAAATAAGATTATAGATTTTATTATTAGATACCTACTTTATTCAACAAAAATAATGTTTTCTATGTACGTTAAATCATAAAAGAACAGGGAAATAAACAGGTTTGAAACATTTGAATACCCTATTGGAAACATTTTAGCTCGTGACAGGAAACAAAAGAACGGATACAGAAAATCAAAATCATGTATCTTTGTAATCGAAGTCAGGTAAAGACTTAGTAACTTTTTAACTTTAATGAATTATGCGAAACATTGGTATCTTACTTTGCGCCTTAGCTTGTTCTCTATGCGAAACATTTGCTCAGGGTTATAAAAACCCGGTAATTCCCGGATTTCATCCCGACCCTAGCGTATGTAAAGCTGGCGATGACTATTATCTGGTAAACAGCAGTTTTCAATATTTTCCGGGAGTACCTCTCTTCCATAGTAAAGATTTGGTAAACTGGGAGCAGATAGGCAATTGCCTGACACGGGAATCACAACTTAACCTGAAAGGAGCCAATGGAGGAAGCGGTATCTTTGCTCCTACCATACGTTATCACGAAGGAGTATTCTACATGATTACAACCAATGTATCAGGCAAAGGTAATTTTCTGGTTCACACAACCGATCCCAAAGGAGAATGGTCGGAACCCGTATGGCTGGAACAAGGAGGAATCGACCCTTCCTTGTATTTCGAAAACGGTAAATGCTACATGGTAAGCAATCCGGACGGTTACATCAATCTGTGCGAAATAGATCCGATGACCGGAAAGCAGCTCACACCTTCCAAAAAGATATGGAACGGAACCGGAGGACGTTATCCGGAAGGACCACATATTTATAAGAAAGACGGCTGGTATTACCTGCTCATTTCAGAAGGAGGAACAGAAGTAGCACATAGCATCACCATCGCACGCAGCCGTTACATTGACGGACCGTACGTAGGAAATCCGGCAAATCCGATTCTGACTCATGCTTGTCAGGCTGGAGAAACTAACCCTATCCAGGGTACAGGTCATGCCGATCTGGTAGAAGGTACAGACGGTTCATGGTGGATGGTTTGTCTTGCTTACCGTATTATGCCGGGATTCCATCATACCCTGGGACGTGAAACTTATCTGGCTCCCGTACGCTGGGACAAAGATGCATGGCCCGTCGTAAACGGAAATGGTACAATCCAGCTGGACATGAATGTTCCTACCCTTCCACTTCAGACAGTAAAGCAAAAACCCGAAACCATCACTTTCGAGAACAAACAATTATCCCCCGAATGGATGTACCTGCAAAATCCCAATATGCAGAACTATGAATTCAAGAACGGAAATCTCCGTCTGAAAGCAACTCCGGTTTCTTTGAATGAGCAAAAGAGCCCGACTTTTGTTGCTATCCGGCAAGAGCACTTCAATATGGAAGCCGCTATTTCTTTAGAATTAAAAGATGCACAAGCAAATGATGAAGCTGGTATCAGTGTATATATGGAATACCACTCACACTACGATTTGTTCGTCCGTCAGAACAAGGATAAAAGCCGTTCGGTTGTCCTTCGCTACAAACTGGGAGAATTGGAACATATCGAAAAAGGGATGCCACTAAACAGTAAAGGAAACATAGAACTGAATATTAAATCGGACATAAACTTCTATTACTTCGGCTATACAGAAAACGGTATTTATCATGAGCTGGGAAAAATGAATACCCGTTACCTCAGCAGTGAAACAGCTGGAGGATTTACCGGAGTCGTACTCGGACTATATAGTACCTCAGTTCGGGATAACGAGCTCTATCTAAAGGCTTTATAATGTTTTTATATAAGGGACACAGAGGCTTGGCAACCATCTATATATCTT
>ENA-OQBV01000795-OQBV01000795.1-human-gut-metagenome-genome-assembly--contig:-NODE-795-length-17300-cov-3.120363_pt1 | contig 17300 bp, 17 predicted proteins | sample MGYA00242750_ERZ504559 | MGnify/ENA primary metagenome ERZ504559 (study PRJEB26092, sample SAMD00036230) | human gut metagenome | host: Homo sapiens | study: EMG produced TPA metagenomics assembly of... | reverse complement strand
GTCGAAGGAGATACGCTTCTGTCGCGCGACGAAGGCGAAGCCTTTCCCAAGTTCGAGCATGAAGCGCTGCAAGCGGCTGATGAGCAGTTGCTCCAGATCGGTTTCCAGAAAATGCTCTCCCTGCGGGATCCCGAGAAACTCCAGGATATACGGGTCGCGGATGATCTCTTTGGGTTCGACACGCCCGGGTTCGGTACGGGAAATTTCCTCTTTCACGGCTTTCTTGTCTCGGCTGGCCAGCAGGCGGTCATAGAAAAGCGTGTTGATTTGGCGGTCGAGCTGCCGGACACTCCAGTTTTCCTTGACGCACTCGTGCAGGTAAAAATCACGGGCGGCATCGCCCGACACCTTGAGAAGCGTGCGGCAATGCGACCAGCTCAATTTATCACACAGCGTGTGATATTTCGGGTAGCACTGGTAAAACTGCCTCATGTACCGCAGGTTGGTGGCCGTGAACCCGTTTCCGAACTCCGCCACGAGCCGCCTGGAAAGGGGCTGTTGATGACAGCCTTGCCATATCCGGCACGGTCGGTTCCCTGCTGCTCGTACTCCACTATGTATTTCCCTACCTGCCAGTAAGCCCCTCACGAGGGTCGAATTGACATGATGTATCACCTTCGCGCGCGCTTCCTGCAAGATATGGCGCACGTTATGCAGCAGCTCTTCCTCCCCTTTGTCGGCAGGATGTACTTTATCTGTTTCTTTCATTGTTCATTATTATATAGGCTTCCAAGTGCAAACATACTGATTTACGGCAATATCGAACGGTTGTACCGTCTTGTCGTGCCTTATTCCATGTATCTCCGCGTTTTTCCATGACGCCGGACTCTCGGGACAGGGCCTAACCGGAACCGGCAGGACGATCCTTTTCAGCTTGCGGAAATTACTGAAGTTACGCTCGATGAACCGCAGGACGTCCGATTCCCGGTAGAAGGTCTTGTGATAGATCATCTCGTAAGGCAGCTCTCCCGAGGTACGGTAACGCTGGAGGGTGCGCTTGCTGATATTGAGCATACGGCACAGGTCGTAATTGTCCAGAAGACGCTCCCCGTCAGGCAGGATGGAAAGCGGTTGCTCCACGTCCCCCGCGCACAGCTTCTCGATACGTTCCAGCCGTTCCGAGAGCCGCTGCATCCATCCGTCGAAATATTCCTTGTCCAGAAACATGGCCTACTCCTTTGGTTGGTTCTTGCGCCGCACGGAACGCTCCTTCAGCACACGGCGGATTTCCGTGAGGGAATAATACAGCTTCCGGTTGATGGCCGAATAGGTGATCACGTGATCCGAGCGGAGGCGTTGAAGGGTACGCCCGCTGATGCCCAGGTAACGGCAGACCTGCTCGCCGTCCATCCATTCGTCGTTTATATACTCCTTATTCCATGCACGCCCCTTTTCAGGGAGAGAGGCGATTGCAGCCTCTATTTTCTCTATACGCCCGACAAGCTCGTTATAGGCTCGCGAACCGATCACTATGATTTTCATACTCCTTTGTTTTTTAGTCTGTTACAAAGGTCGGGCTTATATGGACAGCTTAAAACGAGGTCGGTACGACTTTTTTTGATAATTTGCAGTGAACTGATTCTCAACGGTTCATGCGGTGAAGAAGGCAGTGTTTTTTACCGAAATCCGCGGCCCGTACTCGGTATTTTTATTGGCAGAAATGCGATTGAATACTGTGATTCAACGCTTAACGGTGTTCTAATCCGGACGGGGCTACAACGGAACACCCGTATCGGCTCCTTATACGGGTGCAAATACGGGCGTTCGGGAAAGTTCCTTTCGAGAGTTACGGGGGAAAACCGACCTCGGTTCTTTTGTTATATACAACGCTGATTATCAGTGTTTCTATAAGGAATAGAGTGCTTTACCGGTTCATATTCTACTCGGAATTGCCGTTTTTCTTGTTTCGCTTCCATGTCTGCATACGTTTAAGCAGGGCCTCTTTCGCCTTGTCAAGCCACGGTGTCGGGTTGTTTCGGATTTTCATATCGCAGAATGTCCTCGAAAGGTTCATGTCGAGGTGTACGTTGAAAGCGTTGGAAATGTAGCTGGCAAGTTGCGTGAGTGGCACATTGCCGAAACAGCCTTTACTGTCGAGCAGGTAAATAAGTTCCGTCAGATCCGTCTTCGAGTCCTGCCATGTCGGACGCACGTCAGACAATGGCAGAACCATGTTCCGGAGGTTCGTGCTCTCCAGTGATTCCAATTCGCCCATAAGATAAACCGACAACATATCGTTGGCCAGGATTTTAGCCACCTTGAAATCCGCGTTTGTCGAAAACTGCGGGTCGAGTTCATAGTAGAATGTTTCCAGGTATTGTTCCGTGTCGGTCTGCCCGCGCAGGAAATAGAGGCTGTCCAGGTGTGTAGCGCCGCTGCGGAAATAGCGGATAAAGTCGAGGCGTTTCTGCGTGTACGCGTTGATGGCCCGAACATGGGCGTCCAGGTACTCCCGTTGTGCCTCGATACTTCCTACCGGACGGTTCATCTCGATATTGTAGAGCTTGCGGTAATAGATCAGACGGCAAAAAAGACGGGGTTTGATTTCTTTGAAGAACTTTATTTCCTCGTCATCGTTTTGAAAACGGTAGCCGATGATATATTGTTTCAAACGGTCGAACGCTTCTCCCAGGACACGTGACGCTTCAAGCGACTTTTTCAACACGTCGGTATCCCGCGATTCGATACGTTCGATACTCCGCAGGACTTCGCTGTTTAATTTTTCTATAAATGCAATCATAATCCGTCTTGTTACTTTCGCGTATAAAGTTAGCGATACGAAAAACCGGCGGATTACTGATTTTTATCTTTCTCTTCGTTTTTTTTATCACGGAGCCGATTTTAATGTCAGATCCGGCCTTCCTGGCGGATGGAAGTGGGATTGCTCCCCATATTCCGCTTGCAAAAGTCCGTAAAGTGGGATTGGGCGGAGAAACCGCACATGTAGGCTATTTCCTGCAACGTGTAGTGTGTCGTCCGCAGCAACTCCCCGATACGTTCGATACGGCGCTGACGTAACCACGAGGAGGCCGAGCAGCCGAAAACCCGCTGGAAACGCCGGCGGAAGGTAATCGTGCTGGAATACCCGCAAACCCCGGCGAGTTCCGTGACGTTATCCGAGGCAAGATAATTCGATTGACACGGGAGATGAACTCGTAATCGTCCCCCCAGGTGCAACAGCTCCTCGAACTCCCCGACATCGGCGGGAGTGAGATGTTCATAAGAGGCGTCGAGCATTTTCAGCATGACAGCAGCGTTACATTCAACGGGCATACCCAATGTCTTACGGGCTTCACGCAGGTAATTCTTGAACCGCAGCCGCAGCGTGTCGTGATGCGGGTAGGAACACTGGGACAGAATGGTGCAGACCGTCCGCAGTTCATCGACACAACAGTAGCCGAAATACCACGTTACAAGACGCTCGACGTAATGGACGGCATGAAACTCCTCCGAAAGCATCAGAAGAAGCAGGAACGGGGTGAAATCCTGGTATTCCCCCGTTATGGGACGGGGTGCTTCGTCAAGCAAGGAGGCAATGTCCCGCATCAGAAGAGAATCTCCCGAGTACGCTTTTATTTGTTCGGAACTGCGGGCATAATCCCGGTAACGCGATATGACCGCCGACAAAGCATTGAACTTCACGGCGTGAACGCCTTCTATAAAGGAAGGGCGAAGACTGTTGTAAATGGATAAGTCGGTTTGCATAAGTCATTTCTATAAAACGGAGCCGCATCCCCTTGTTGCCAAAGCTCCGCAAGTCGTTACTTATGAACCGCTTGGAACACGGTACGAATCCTAATTACAAATATATCGTATCCGACAATCCGGAACAAATATCAGCAGGCAAAAATGAAAATAAACCTCGTTATTTTTGATTTTTACCTGCAATAATATTATATTTGCAAACAAATAAGAGTTGTTTGACAGCATGAGAAATATAGTGTATCAAAGCACTTTACCAATTTCTTATCCGTTGCCTATTCTCATGCGAGTTTCTTTTAATCTATTTGTAGTCAATTAAATACCTTCAGACTACATCAAATATACATAATAAAATGACAAAACCATAAAACCGAAGAAAAAACGTGTTCACGTTTATAGAAAAAATATGCTGATATTTTCAAAGAAATATGCTGATATCTTCAGAAAAACATGCTGATATTTTTTTATTTTCTGTACAAACTTTTATCGCCTGTTCCCGATAAATATTTTATCTCACTTCTACCATTCTATCAAAATAAGATAAAACCATATCAGTCCGTTCATAAAATAACTACTATTTTTGCAAATAAATTAATAATTGTATAAACCGATTATCAAAAAGATGAAAAGCATGAAAGTAAAAAACAAGATCTATCTGCTGGCAGGATTCTCTTTACTTGCCGGAAACATGTGGGCACAAAACATTTGCATTTCTACACCAAACACTTCGCTTGTCCTGAATGCACCAACCGGTGGTGAGCTGAAGTATCTTTATTATGGAAATAAGTTAAATGAAACTGATTTACAGAATATCAACGAGGCCAAGAACTGCGACCATACAGCTTATCCGACTTATGGTATGAACTGCCCTGGAGAAACTGCACTGGCTGTCAGACATGGCGATGGAAACATGTCAACACAAATGGAAGTGGTAAGCGTAAGTACTGATAAAGAGAACCAGGCTACACTAACCACTGTACGTCTGAAAGATAAGGTATATCCTTTCTATATAGATGTACGCTATAAAGCCTACGAAGATGTAGACATGATAGAAACATGGACTGAAATAAGCCACACAGAGAAAAAACCTGTTTACCTGACACAATTTGCATCTGCCTACTTGCCAATCCGCAGAGGGAACGTATGGCTTTCACATTTATCAGGTTCATGGGCAAACGAAGGTCAGCTTACCCAAGAGCCTTTACAACCGGGCATGACAATTATCAAGAACAAAGACGGTGCACGCAATTCACACACATCGCACGCGGAAGTGATGTTTTCACTCGATGGTGCTCCTCAGGAAAATAAAGGACGTGTTATCGGAGCTGCACTTTGTTACTCGGGAAACTACAAACTGAGAATAGATACTGACGACAGCGACTATCATCAGTTTTATGCAGGTATCAACGAAGAGAACTCTTCGTATACACTTCCTAAAGGAACTGTATTTCAGACTCCTGCCGTTGCTCTTACATACAGTAACGAAGGTCTGAGCGGTGCAAGCCGTAACTTCCATAAATGGGGAAGAACGTATAAGCTGGCACATGGTAACACCGTACGCGACATTCTGCTGAACAGCTGGGAAGGTGTATATTTCGATATTAACCAGAAGGGCATGGACCAGATGATGGGTGACATTGCCTCAATGGGAGGTGAACTTTTCGTAATGGACGACGGATGGTTCGGCGACAAATATCCGCGTAAGAACGATAGTTCTTCACTGGGCGACTGGGTAGTAGACAAGAACAAGCTGCCCGAAGGCATTGAGGGATTGATAAGAGACGCCAAGAAACATGGAATCAAGTTTGGTATCTGGATAGAGCCTGAAATGGCAAACACTACCAGCGAACTGTATGAAAAACATCCTGAATGGATACTGAAAGCTCCTCAGCGTGACCCAGTACTGGGACGTGGAGGTACACAAGTAGTACTTGACCTGGCTAATCCGGAAGTACAAGATTTCGTATTTAAGGTTGTAGACGACTTGATGACAAATTACCCTGAAATAGCTTATATCAAATGGGATGCAAACATGCCAATCATGAATCATGGCTCCAACTATCTGCCTGCGGATAAACAAAGCCATATGTATATAGAATACCACAAAGGATTCGAAAAAATATGCCAGCGCATCCGTGCCAAATATCCAGATTTGACTATTCAAGCATGTGCAAGCGGTGGCGGACGTGCCAACTATGGTATTCTTCCCTATTTTGATGAATTTTGGGTGAGCGACAATACCGATGCACTTCAGCGCGTATATATGCAATGGGGAACATCGTACTTCTTCCCTGCTATTGCCATGGCTTCACATATCAGCGCAGCTCCTAATCATCAGACTTTCCGTACCATTCCATTAAAATACCGTATTGATGTGGCAATGAGCGGACGACTGGGAATGGAAATCCAGCCCAAGAATATGACCGATGAAGAAAAGGACTTGTGCCGCAAGGCTATAGCTGACTACAAGAAGATTCGCCCGATTGTACAGTTGGGAGATATTTACCGCCTCATCTCACCTTACGACCGTTTGGGAGTAGCTTCGCTGATGTATACCAGTCCTGAAAAGGATAAGGCCGTATTCTACTGGTGGAAAACAGAACATTTCGTCAACCAGCATTTGCCTCGCGTGACAATGGCAGGACTTAATCCTGACAAAAAGTATCGCATCACAGAGCTGAACCGTATAGACAATCAACCGCTTGCCTTTGAAGGGAAAGTATACAGTGGTGCTTATCTGATGGCAAACGGACTGGAAATACCTTACAACCATATCGTAGATTATCACAAACAGAATGATTATTCCAGCAGAGTTTTGTATTTGGAAGAAGTGCAATTCTAGTAAATCCATCAAGCATAACACAGAAACACAAATACAAGGGCTGATTCCATTTGGGGAATCAGCCCTATTTTATTTAACTTCTGTCATCAATCAGAATATCTTCCAGAAATCTAGAATAATTCAGTAGAAAGTAGCACTTTCTATATTACAAACTTAATTACTTACAAAACTACTTTCTAGGATGTACACAAATAATCACTCGCTGATATCTTGATAAAGCTGGATAACCATGATCAGTAACTCTAAGAATGATATGTATCGTTTCATCTTGATCAACCTCAGGAGCTATAAAAGCAACTTTATAAACATTTTCAGGCTCAAATAATTTAACAGCAGATTTACATGTGCCAGCTTCCTTATACGAGAACCACAAAAAGCTTAAATGATCACCGTCAGGATCATAACTTTTTGCAGCATTCAAAACACAATATTCTCCCGATACAACATCTATTTTTGATGAATGGGATAACTTTACAACTGGAGGATGATTGGCAGCAGCATAATCTTTCACACACCAATCCATTCTCGCTGCAAAATCATTTTGAAAATCTTCTCTCCAACGATACAAAGAAGCTCTGTTTCCAGAAAAACACAAGCTATCCTTCCTTATACTTCTACCGTAAGGATTATATACATACCTAAAAAATGTATCAGAAGCATTCGTCCAAATAGGACGAGTTTCTGGTTCATCAGGTACATTCCCTATATTTTCTCCACCTGGGCAATAAACTGGAGTATATAATTCATAGCGTCCTCCCCAACCTCCCCAGTTAGGTTTTTCCGGCACACTCAGCCCATTAGGTATTAAAGATAAAAATGCAGGAGTATCACCTTCCATACCCCAGGCAACATCCGGATAAGCAGCTCCCAAAGGTCCATGTCCTTGCTGGATATTATCCAAAATCCATTTATTGGAAACACAGCTATTATCAAGTCCTTTAACGACATCATTAATTCCGGGCCATGTAGCGCTTCCATATCTGCCTCCTGGAGAAACTATATAGAATAAAGAAGGAAACTTATTCCTTATCCATATTCCTGCATCATCCTGATCTGAGATAGAATAGACTCTTAACTTACATATTAATTCATTTGCCTGAGCTTCTGAAAATCTTTTCTGGATATCATACAATGCTTGTGCCAAGACATTGGCTCCTCCCCATACCGAAATCCAGAGAGGACGGTCATCGTTTACTTGCAGCTCTTTTATAATCCATTCAGATCCTTCTGAAGTGAAATCATCTCCAACTCCCTGCATTCCATAAACAGGAACTCCTTTTTTTACACAGCTATACAAATAATCCGATGACGGATAATTTGATTCATGCTTCAATAAATTAGGACGTACTTTTTTATAAGCCTCTATTACTCTATTTATAGATTCAGGATAAATATTATTCTTTAAATGCGTAGAGGTAACAGCTATCAGCCCTTTGACATCTATTTGATTAGAATATAACAGTAAACGTATCAAAGATTGGGTATCATCCGGATCAGCCTCAATATCTGTCAGCACAATAACACGCTGGTTATTATTTCCCAAAAGTTCAAAAGTATTTATGCAAAATACAAATAATAATAACAGACGAACACCTGCAAATTTTAAGTAATTGTAAATTCCCATATTTTACAAAAATCACTGTCACATATTAAAAACATTATAAAATAACTACTCTATAAAAGCCAACTTTCACAATGTTGTTGTAGCAGCATCTATTATTCCCAATTATCAGTGCGGAACGGATATAAAGGAAGTTCACGAAGATTTGCAACATTTCCCGGCTGGAAATCTCGGAAACAATAACGTACAGCAACGGGCTGTGCAACCTTATCACAAGTCACCTTTATCTGCAAATTATTAAAGACCTCAGCTTTTGCCGGATAAAAGACCTTGTCACTTCCTGCAACCTCAAATCCTTCCATATCAGACAAACGGTTAAATCCTTCTTCTGCATGATCGAATGACAAAATAGCTGCACCATCCTTTACTTCCATCGATTTGTAGACTGGTCCGTAAGCTTCTATACCCGGAACATGATAAGTCTTACTCAATGCCATATAGGCAAGACGTTTTCCTACATCAGTCTTATTTTTAGGATGAACATTTTTTATTTCATAAGGTTCTACCAAATCGTTTGTAGAAATCATTCCACTGTTTGGAATGATAGACTGTGCCTGGAACTGTGCTTCGCGAAGCAATGCACATCCTGTAGTTTCTGTAGAATTGAATGGAGCTATCTCTACATAATAGAACGGCAACTCACCCAATCCCCACTCTTTACGCCAGAGTTCGACCATCGTTTTCAAACGTTCAGCATACGTTTTATGTTTACCTACGTTCGATTCTCCCTGGTACCACAAAAATCCCTTAATAGTGTAATTCTGCAAAGGTTTCAGCATACCGTTGTACATCAATGTCGGACTCAGATAATGCCACCAGTCGTGTCCGTCTTCCTTACGGATATCACGTTTCAGGTCAATATCGGGATATTGAGAAACAATCTCACGAGGCAACCATCCTTCTACCATCGAACCTCCCCAGCTACAGTTGATAATACCAATTGGAATATCCAGTACCTGATTCATCATCATCGCAAAGTTAAAGGCTGTCGCGCTGAATGCCGGAGCATTTTCCGGATTACTAACTTTCCAGCTTCCTTTACATTCGTCGACAGGCTGCAATTGTCCGTTCTTTTCAACAGTAGCTACACGGATTCCTTTCCACTTTGATGAAGTAGCGATCGTTTCATTAGCTCCTGCTATCGGACAATTCCAGAAGCCTCTCAACGGCATCTCCATGTTCGACTGACCAGAACAGAACCATACTTCTCCAACCAGTACATTATTCAAAATGATTTCTTCACCATCGGAAATAGAAATGGTGTAAGTGTTGTAACTTGCCGTAGGAGTCTTAATCTTTGCAATCCACTTTCCGTCTGCACCGGCAGTAACCTTGTATGTTTCACGATTCCACGACGGACGGATTGTAACTTCGGCATTTGCATTGGCTTTTCCCCACAAACAGGCTTCTGTCTGTTGCTGCAAAACCATATTGTCACTCATAATATCAGGCAATGTAACTTTTGCCCATGCCCCAGCCTGCATCATCAGCAGACAGGCACTGATAATCCATTTTTTTCATATCTTCAATATTTTAAAGTAATTCTTTCAGTTTACCATTTCATCAGTTTTTTAAGGAAGGCGGTCAGCTCTGAAGCCATCTTCTGATGCTGTCGCATGGAAGGATGGTAACTAGCACCTATCCCCAGCGAACCTGTCTGAGGCGACATATCAAAACGATATATCTCTTTATCCCCCTGACTGTTCATTTCACCCACTACGGTATCCATTGCTTTCTTTACATCATCTAATGGTTTTCCATTCATCATGGAACCTGTCAGCAATACCAGTTTAGCATGAGGATAGACAGCACGGAGCTTTTTCACAAAACTGCGATATCCCTCAGCCAGCAGATTCATGTCATAATTGTCGAGACTTGTATCATTTGTTCCCAAATTAATACACACCACATCCGGTGTATAAAGCGTATGATCCCATAACTCTGTAGAGTCTGTAAAAAGGACCTGTTCGTACATGGCAGGCATACAGTCCTTACTGCCCGAACGAGGTGCACCGTAGTTACGGTATACACCGATTCCGGAACGGGCCACTACCAGATGCTGGGCTTTCAATGCTCTTGCCGTACGGGCTGCATATGTATAAAAATGATTTTCCGTTTCATAGGTAAACGGATCAGAAGGATTTTCTGATTCTACTCCATAACCGCAAGTAATGGAATTACCGATAAATTCAATTCGACGTTCAGGTAACACCGGAGCCTCGGCCAGTCTGCATCCTTTATCTAAATAAAAGCCCTTGAATGCTGGCTTCAGTTCATATCCTTCTATGGCATACATAATGCGAACACGGTGTGTTCCTTCCGGTAATCCTTCTGCTAACGTCTGGATCGAATCGTTTTCAGCGAAGTTAATCCGATAAGGCAATTCATCGTCAACTTCTACCATAAACGCTCCGCTTCCCGGTTTTGCTTTCATCTGTAAGGATGTTCCTTCAAAGTTTGCCAGTATACTGACTCCCGGATAAGTAAAGCGGACAATATGAGGAATACTCCGGACTAATTCTTCCCATATAAACGATGTGTGAATCATCTGAGGATATAAATTCTTTATCACACTGACGGATTTCGGCTGAAACCGGAGAGGTAAATCCGGCTATGAATCCGTACAGCAATAAACCATACAAATAGTTTTTGTTTTTCATATATCATAGTATTTTTGCAAATATAGCACATCTGACTCAAGAGCGTTTGATACTTTATTATCTAATATCTGTCAAATTTAAGATCTATTCACTCTGTTTCGGATTATTTGCTTACTGATATGGTACTTTTTTACCCTTTCTTATAACCATATGCTTTTCTTTTTCTATCCTTTTTCGAATGATAATGTTCGTCAGCAAGATCTACAACAAAAAAACTTGTCAACTAAATAATATAAGCAAATAGGAAAAGATAAAATCTACGAGTTTGTACATAAGCCGTTGCAACGGTTAGAAATTCTGCAATGATTCGGTAATGAAAAATGTCAAGACTACAGTTTATAACATAAAAAAAGTCTACAAATCAAAATGATTTGCAGACTTCTGCGGTGCGTACGGGACTCGAACCCGTGACCCCATGCGTGACAGGCATGTATTCTAACCAACTGAACTAACGCACCATTATTTTTATTCTTAATTTTGCTATCTCTCTCGATTGCGGTTGCAAAGGTAGTACATTTTCCTTAATCTGCAATAGTTTGCTTGTAAATTCTTCATTTTTTCTCACCAACAGATATTCTTAAAAGCCTAAATATTGCATATTTTAGAGAAAACTTGTTACAACCAGATGCATACAATGAACTTTTTGTCAGAAATATTAGGAAGTTCACAATATTTCGTTACTTTTGCAAAATACAAATAAAATAAAAGAATGAATGTAGCTATCATAAAATACAATGCTGGCAATATATTTTCCGTAGATTATGCCCTACGCCGTCTGGGAATAACTCCTGTCATAACTGCAGACAAGGAATTGCTGCTAAAGGCAGACAAGATTATTTTTCCCGGAGTAGGAGAAGCACGCAATACCATGCAATATTTACGGGATAATCAACTTGACAGACTTATAAAAGAACTGAAACAACCTGTATTGGGAATTTGTCTGGGCATGCAGCTGATGTGCAAGCATTCGGAAGAAGGAAATGTAGACTGTCTGGGTATATTTGATGCTGAAGTAAAACGTTTCCAACCTCTAAAACATGAAGACAAAATTCCACACATGGGATGGAATACAATTTCACATACCAATAGTGATCTGTTCCGAGGATTCAACCGCGAAGAATATGTCTACTTCGTACATAGTTACTACGTTCCTCTGAACGACTGCACGGCTGCTCAGACAGACTACATTCTGCCTTACAGTTCTGCATTGCATAAAGATAACTTTTATGCGACACAGTTTCATCCTGAAAAAAGTGGTAAAAACGGAGAAAGAATTCTCACTAATTTTCTCGATTTATAAACATTGCTCTCCAACGATATAGATAATATTATGATAGAATTTATTCCTGCCATAGATATCATTGACGGAAAATGCGTACGTCTTTCACAAGGTAAGTATGACTCACAAAAGGTATATAACGAAAATCCGGTAGAAGTTGCCAAGGAATTCGAAGCTTACGGAATAAGCCGCTTGCATGTAGTCGATCTGGATGGAGCAGCTTCACATCATGTAGTAAATTATCGAGTTCTTGACAGAATTGCAAGTCAGACATCTTTTGATAATCGATTTCGGAGGAGGTGTAAAAAGTGATGAAGATCTTGTCATTGCTTTCGACAACGGAGCTCAGATGGTAACATTGGGGAGCATAGCCGTAAAACAGCCCGAATTATTTTGCCAGTGGTTAGAAAAATATGGTGAAGAGAAAATAATACTCGGAGCAGATGTAAAAGACAACAAGATAGCTATTAGCGGATGGAAGGAAGAGAGTACTCAAGAACTAATGCCGTTTCTTAAAAACTATATAGAAAAAGGTATCAACAAAGTGCTCTGTACTGACATTAGCCGCGATGGAATGCTGGAAGGTCCCTCTACTCCACTTTACAAAGATATTATGGCTGCCTTTCCCGATATACATCTGATAGCAAGCGGAGGCGTAAGCTGTATTGATGATATTCTGAAGCTACACGAATCAGGTATACCTGCTGTAGTTGTAGGAAAGGCTTTGTACGAAGGTAAAATTTCACTGAGAGAGTTAAGCCGTTATCTTTAAATAAAATAGTACAATATATATGTTAGCAAAACGAATTATCCCATGTCTGGATATCAAAGACGGACAAACCGTAAAGGGAACGAATTTTGTAAATCTCCGACAAGCCGGTGATCCTGTAGAACTAGGAAAGATATACAGCGAACAAGGGGCTGACGAACTGGTATATCTGGATATAACAGCCAGTCACGAAGGACGAAAAACCTTTACCGACCTGGTAAAACGTATTGCTGCACATATCAGCATACCTTTCACGGTAGGAGGAGGTATCCATGAATTAAGCGATGTAGATCGTCTGCTCAGCGCCGGAGCTGATAAAATCTCCATCAATTCTTCGGCTATCCGCAATCCGCAGTTGATAGACGACATAGCCTCTCACTTTGGCTCTCAAGTATGCGTAGTAGCAATCGACGCCAAGCAAACAGCAGACGGGTGGAAATGTTACCTGAACGGCGGCAGGAAAGAAACAGACCGGAATCTTTTTGAATGGGCGCGGGAAGCCAATGAACGTGGAGCAGGAGAAATATTGTTCACAAGCATGGACCATGATGGAGTAAAAAACGGTTACGCCAATGATGCCCTGTCCCAACTAAGCCAAATACTGACTATCCCCGTCATCGCTTCGGGAGGAGCAGGAAACAAGGAACACTTTAGAGATGCTTTTACTATCGGAAAAGCGGATGCAGCACTAGCCGCCAGCGTTTTTCATTTCGGTGAGATTCCTATTCCCGAATTAAAAGCATACCTTTGCAAAGAAGGAATCAACGTTAGAGTTTAATTTTAAAATATATAAAATATGGATTTAGATTTTGGGAAGATGAACGGACTTGTTCCTGCCATCATTCAAGATAATTATACCCAAAAGGTACTGATGCTGGGATTCATGAATGAAGAAGCATACAATAAAACAGTGGAAACTGGAAAAGTCACATTCTTTAGCCGCACCAAAAACAGATTATGGACAAAAGGTGAAGAAAGCGGCAATTTCCTGCATGTAGTTTCCATTGCGGCCGACTGCGACAATGACACGCTGCTGATAAAGGTAAATCCTGCAGGACCAGTTTGTCATACAGGAACAGATACTTGCTGGGGTGAAAAGAACGAACAGGATATTATGTTCCTGAAAGAGTTGCAAGACTTCATCGACAAACGTCACGAAGAAATGCCTGAGAAATCTTATACGACAAGTCTTTTCAAATCGGGAGTCAACAAAATGGCTCAGAAAGTAGGTGAAGAAGCAGTAGAAACAATCATCGAAGCATGCAACGGAACAGACGAACGCCTGATTTATGAAGGAGCCGACTTGCTTTATCACCTTATCGTACTGCTGACATCGAAAGGCTACCGCATTGAAGATTTAGCACGCGAATTAAAAGAACGCCACAGCGAAAACTGGAAGAAACATTGATTTTATGGAAGACCAACCACTCATAAGTTATAAAAATGTAGATATCAACCAGCAGGAGCTAGGCATACTGAACAATGTAAACTTTGAACTGAAAAAAGGTGAGTTCGTCTACCTGATAGGAAAAGTGGGTACCGGTAAGTCGACTTTCCTGAAAACCATATACGGTGAACTGGATATATGCGAAGGAGAAGCAACTGTATTGGGTTACGATATGCGTACCATCAAGCAAAAAAATATTGCCAGCCTGCGACGGAAACTGGGCATCGTATTTCAGGATTTCCAGCTTCTGACCGACCGTACTGTATACGATAATCTGGATTTCGTACTGCGTGCTACAGGCTGGAAGCAATTTTCAGAAAGAGAAAGTCGAATTGAAGAAGTATTACGTCTGGTAGGCATGGAAAACAAAGGCTACAAGATGCCGAATGAACTCTCAGGCGGCGAACAGCAGCGTATCGTCATAGCACGTGCAATATTGAACAAGCCTGAAATAATCCTGGCTGATGAACCTACCGGAAACCTGGATGTAGAGACTGGCAGAAACATCGTCAAATTGCTTCAGGAAATATGTACACAGGGGACGGCTATCATCATGACAACCCACAACCTGAACCTTTTAAGCGAGTTTCCAGGAAAAGTATACTGCTGCGGACAACATCAGTTGCGCGAAGCAAGTGAATACTAAAAAAGACAAATTGTTAGAGATTTTATTATCATTATTAAAAAGAACCATAAAATATTCGTATCTTTGCGCCCAAAAGAAAGAGTATTTTATAGAACAATTAAAATTCGAAACTAGAAATGAAAGTCTTAAAGTTTGGAGGAACATCCGTAGGCTCTGCACAGAGAATGAAAGATGTTGCCAAATTAATTACTGATGGCGAGCAGAAAATAGTAGTATTGTCTGCAATGTCGGGTACAACCAACACACTGGTTGAAATTTCGGATTATCTATACAAGAAAAATCCCGAAGGAGCAAACGAAGTAATCAATAAGCTGGAAGCAAAATATAAACAGCATATTGATGAACTTTTCTCTACCGAAGAGTATAAACAGAAGACTCTGGAGTTCGTAAAATCGGTATTCGACTACATCCGATCTTTCACAAAGGATATATTTACACTGTTCGAAGAAAAAGTTATTCTTGCACAGGGAGAAATCATTTCTACCAACATGGTAACTAATTATCTCTGCGAACAAGGCGTGAAAGCGGTTTTGATTCCGGCTTTGGAATTTATGCGCACAGACAAAAACAGCGAACCCGACTTAAACTACATCCGCGAGAAACTGGCTTTACAGCTTGAAGCAAATCCTGGACAGGAAATATATATTACACAAGGATTTATCTGCCGCAATGCTTACGGAGAAATAGACAACTTGCAACGTGGAGGTAGTGATTATACCGCTTCTCTTATCGGTGCAGCTGTAAACGCTTCAGAAATCCAGATATGGACTGATATTGACGGAATGCACGATAATGATCCGCGCGTGGTAGACAAAACTTCTCCGGTACGTCAGCTTCACTTCGAAGAAGCTGCAGAACTGGCATACTTCGGAGCTAAGATTCTGCACCCGACTTGTGTGCAACCTGCCAAATATGCTAATATTCCGGTACGTCTGCTCAACACAATGGAACCAAGTGCACCGGGTACACTTATCTCAAACGAAACTGAAAAAGGTAAGATTAAAGCTGTTGCAGCAAAAGACAATATCACTGCTATCAAGATCAAGTCAAGCCGTATGTTACTGGCTCACGGTTTCTTGCGTAAAGTATCGAAATTTTCGAAAGCTACCAGACACCCATCGATATGGTTTGTACCTCTGAAGTAGGTGTATCGATGTCTATTGACAATACCAAACATCTGAATGAAATCGTAGACGACCTGAAGAAATACGGTACTGTTACTGTTGACCATGACATGTGTATCGTTTGCGTTGTGGGAGATCTGGAATGGGAAAATATCGGATTTGAAGCAAAAGCTATCCAGGCAATGCGTAACATTCCTGTACGTATGATTTCGTTTGGAGGAAGCAATTACAACATTTCGTTCCTGATTCGAGAATCGGATAAGAAGACAGCACTGCAATCATTAAGCGACGTTTTATTTAATAATAAATAATCATCAAAAGAAAACGGATGATACGGTTATTATCGAATCGCATCGCCGTTTTTTTTACAACTTAATTCTTTACAGTATATGAAAGGAACATTTCCCATCAATAAATTCCGCGAACTGGAAACCCCGTTTTATTATTATGATGCAAACCTGCTGAGAGATACGTTAAACGTAATCCGTACAGAGGCTGCCAAATACAATAAGTTTTGTGTGCACTATGCAATTAAAGCTAATGCTAATCCAAAGGTGTTGAGCATTATCCGTGAGCATGGACTGGGAGCAGACTGTGTAAGTGGAGGTGAAATTGCAGCAGCAATCAAAGCAGGATTCCCAGCAAGCAAAATTGTGTATGCAGGAGTCGGGAAAACCGACCGTGAAATAAACCTGGGACTAGATCACGACATTTTCTGCTTTAATGTAGAGTCTGTTCCAGAACTGGAAGTAATCAACGAACTGGCAGCAGCAAAAGGAAAAATTGCCCGAGTAGCTTTCCGCATCAATCCGGATGTCGGCGCAATACCCATGCCAATATTACCACCGGACTTGCAGAGAACAAGTTTGGTATCAGCATGCAAGACATGGATAAGGTGATAGACCGTGCACTCGAAATGAACAATGTGAAGTTTGTAGGCTTGCACTTCCATATCGGTTCACAAATTCTGGATATGGGAGACTTTGTAGCTCTGTGTAATCGCATAAACGATTTGCAGGAAAAACTTTACGCACGCCAGATCATCGTAGAACATATCAATGTCGGTGGTGGACTTGGTATAGACTATGCTCATCCGAACCGCCAGCCTATCCCCGACTTTGCTGATTATTTCGCTACTTATCATAAACATCTGAAGCTGCGTCCGCAACAGACATTACACTTCGAATTGGGACGTTCTGTAGTAGGTCAG
>ENA-OQBV01000794-OQBV01000794.1-human-gut-metagenome-genome-assembly--contig:-NODE-794-length-17300-cov-3.237582_pt1 | contig 17300 bp, 19 predicted proteins | sample MGYA00242750_ERZ504559 | MGnify/ENA primary metagenome ERZ504559 (study PRJEB26092, sample SAMD00036230) | human gut metagenome | host: Homo sapiens | study: EMG produced TPA metagenomics assembly of... | reverse complement strand
AGGTTTTAAGGTAAGGCTTTCGGACAAAAAATACTTGCATAATAGAAGCTGCTATGCTATAATCTTTTCTTGTCAGAGCGCATTTTGCGTATCTGATAAATGGGCAGATTCCCGAGTGGCCAAAGGGACAGACTGTAAATCTGCTGCAATTTGCTTCGGTGGTTCGAATCCACCTCTGCTGCATTCCCACTTTCCGGCTTTCAGATGTGCCATCATCTTCGGAGCTGCCAATACATCTAACGATGGCATATAACTCAAAAATGTCGTACACACCATTGGCAGCAACTAACATAATTGCCGAAAGTTTTTTCATAAACTTTTTCATATTTCTCCTTTCTTTTTCCGTACAAACGCATATTATTTTTTGTTTTGTACCTTTCTCCCGTTTTTTATATTAGCATATTTTTCCAAAAGAAACACTATTTTTTTTGCTTTTTTCTCAAAAATAACTATTCGCAGCAGTTCGATCCTTGCAGCGCACTTCTTACTGCATAGGTCATAATTTTTATGCAATAAAAAATCCAGAATGCAGTATCTGCTTATACCACATTCCAGATTCATCAATCCTGTTTCAGATAATTTGCAAACTTTGTATAGTTCGGCAGCCATGTCAAATTGACTGTTCCAATCGAACCATTTCTCTGTTTTGCAATAATAATCTCTGCTACATTTTTCAATTCTGTATCTTTATTGTAATAGTCATCACGGTAAATAAACATTACCACATCGGCATCCTGCTCGATTGCCCCTGATTCACGTAAATCCGAAAGCATCGGTCTGTGCTCCGGTCTTTGTTCTACCGCACGGCTCAACTGAGACAATGCGATCACCGGCACATTCAGCTCTCTCGCCAGACCTTTTAACGATCTCGAAATATCCGAAATTTCCTGCTGTCTGGACTCACTTCTTCCTCCGACACGCCCTGTCATCAACTGCAAATAGTCGATAATAATCAATTCCAAATTATGTTCCAGCTTGTACTTTCTACATTTTGAACGCAGTTCCGAAATCGAAATACCCGGTGTATCATCGATGATCAGATTGGACTTCCCGATAATTCCCGCACTTTCAATCAGCTTTTCCCAATCCGAATCCTTCAAATTACCTGTACGAAGCGACTGAGAATCTACCTGCGACTCCAAAGAAAACAGACGGTTTACCAACTGCTCTTTTGACATCTCCAAACTAAAAATAGCAGTTGTTTTATTTTCTTTAAACGCCACATTCTGCGCAATATTCAACACAAACGCCGTCTTTCCCATGGACGGTCTCGCCGCCACAAGAATCAAATCAGAAGGCTGAAGTCCTGACATCTTATAATCCAGATCCAAAAAACCTGTCGGGATTCCGGTGACACTTCCATTCGTTTTCGATGCCTTCTCAATCTTTTCCAGCGCGCTCAGCACAACATCTTTTATCGGCACATAGTCTCCGGTATTTCTCCGCTGAACAAGTTCAAATACTTTCTTTTCCGTTGTCTCAAGCACCGCCTCCAACGGCTCTTTTTCCAAGATAACAGATATTGGCAATCTCTTCATTTAACTTAATCAGTCGACGCAGCATCGCTTTCTCTGATACAATCTCTGCGTAATATTTTACATTCGCAGATGTCTGTACCGCGCTTAACAGATCCCTTGCAAATTCCAGACTGCTGACCTCTGCCGGGACATCCTTTTCCCGCAGACGATTCTGCAATGTGATCAGATCAACCGGTTTTCCTTCATTGAACAATTCCACTATAGTCTCAAACAGAATTCCATAAGCTGACTGATAGAAATCCTCACCGCTGATAATCTCTGACGAGGTCAAGATTGCTTCTTTGTCCATCAGCATAGCTCCGATAACTGCCTGCTCCGCCTCAATGCTGTGTGGGAGAACTCGTTTTATGAGTGCTTCTTCCATTGTCTGCCTCCTACGCTTCCTTCACAACCACTTTTAATTCTGCTGTTACTTTCGTGTGAAGTTTTACAGGTACATTGTGTGTTCCAAGCGTCTTGATCGCTTCTTTAACTGTATCTTTTTTCTTATCAATATCATATCCCATCTGCTCTTTTACAGCTGCTGCAATTTCTTTTGTAGACACCGAGCCAAATGTTCTTCCGCCTTCTCCTACTTTAATTGCAAGCTCCACTTTTCCTGCCTCAATCTTCTTTCCAAGTTCCTGCGCTTCTTCCAGCTGTTCCTGTGCAATCTTTTCATCATTTGCCTTTTTCAGTTTCAGATCATTCAGATTTTTGTTGTTTGCTTCCACTCCCAATTTTTTAGGTAAAATAAAATTCCTTGCATATCCGTCATTCACATTCACAATCTGTCCTTTTTTACCAAGCGCTTTTACATCTTCTAACAAAATTACTTTCATAACTAAATATCTCCTTCTTCTTTCATTGTATAGATCGTCTCTTTCAACGTCTCAATTGCCTCTTCCATATTGGTGTGCTGGAATTGGGCTCCGGCAGTATTCATATGTCCGCCTCCGCCGACACGTTCCATGATAATCTGAACATTCACTTCATCAATCGCACGCGCACTGACATAGATTTTTCCGTTATACTTGGTCAATACAAACGACGCTTTAATTCCATCAATGTTCAGAAGTTCATTCGCCGCCTGTGCACCGATGATCGTTGGACTGTCTATTTCCGCATTCTCATATCTTGCGATTGCATACTCATCACAGAACACCTCTGCACTACTTACAATCTCCGCTTTTGCACGGTAAGATTCCATATTATCACGGAAAATCTTCCGCACATAGGTAATATCCGCTCCGCATCTTCTCAAAAATGCGGCCGCCTCAAATGTTCTCACTCCTGTACGGTTCATAAAATTGTTCGTGTCGATCACAATTCCGGCATACATACTGTTTGCTTCCACATTTGTAATTCTCACATCATCTGTAATATACTGCAATACTTCTGATACCATCTCACACGAAGATGACGCATAAGGTTCAATGTAGGAAAGCACCGTGTTCTCAATCATATTGCTGCTCTGCCTGTGGTGGTCAAACACCACGATTGTCTTTGTCATCTTAAGCAGATCCGGACATTCCGTCATCTCCGGCTTATTCGTATCAACAACAACCGCCACCGTACTGTCATTAATGATCTCATCCACATCCTCCGATCTGATAAACATATCGTCCGGATACAGTGGACTTTCACAAAACGACTGATACAGCGGACGAACGGAAGATGTAATATCATTCAGCACAATGTAAGCCTTCTTTTCCATCGTCAACGCTGCACGGTAAATTCCAACTGCCGCGCCAAATGAATCCACATCTGCAATCTTATGTCCCATGACAATAACCTGGTCTTTCGCCGTGATAAACTCCCGAAGAGCCTCAGCCTTGACTCTGGCTTTAACCCTTGTGTTCTTCGATGTCTGTTCTCTCTTACCACCAAAATAAGTAATTCCACTGTTGCTCTTCACAACCGCCTGATCTCCGCCGCGGGCAAGTGCCAGGTCAATCGCCACACGGGCATAGTTATAACTTTGCGCGTATGTATCTGTTGCAATCCCTATACCGATACTCAGTGTGGCTGGCATTGTATTCCCGATATTAACACTTTTCGCCTCATCAAGCACCGCGAACTTATTCTTCTCCATCTCTTTATAATAGGACTTTTTGATCACGAAAAAGTATTTATCTTTTTCAAGCTTTTTCACAATACCGTCATTGACTGACATATATTGATTGATCTTTCTGTCAATCAACGCAACCAAAAGAGACTGTCGAACTTCCTCAACACTTTCCATAACTTCATCATAGTTATCGATGTAAATTAACCCTGCAACAAGCTTCTGCTCTTCATTTGCACGAATATACTCGTTCATCTCTGTAACATCACTCAAAGTAACTGTCACAAAATATTCTCTGCCTTTTCTCATCTGTAAGATATTCTCTGCCTCCTGCAAATCTTGCACAGGTACTTTAGACAGAATCGCACGGTAATCTCTTCCATTATAGCTTACTTCTTTTTCAATTGGCTTGTCTTTCTCTTTTGGAAATACGCTTCGATTCAGCTCCTGAATGTATTTGCTAAGATAGGTTCCCGTCTTCGCTTCGCTCCCAAACACTTCTGAAAAACAGGTATTATTCCATATAATCTGTCCATCTTCCAAAAGAATGGCATACGGAAACTGCAATTCCTTTAACAATACATTCTGTACCGATCCATATTGCGCCGCAAAATCAACCAGATCTGAAAAAATAATCGACTTATTATAGAAATATAACACCCCGACTATTACAATATACACCGCAACAAACAAACTCATAATTACCCCTGCACGTTTGTCCACAGAATATATCCACAGGTTCATTGCAATCAATAAAATTGACATCACTGCCGGCCACTGCATATACAGCCTCAGCATTCCTTTCAAATGTACGTCTTTTTTCATCTCTTTGCCCTCAAAATCCTAAAGTTTCAAATCCTATTATACCACTAATTGACCTATATGGAAAGCAAAAAAGAAGAGGCACTTACGTGCCCCTTCTCCGTCACAGTCTATTTTACTGTATTTTAGCGCTTTTTTCTTCTTGCCAAAAATGCTGCAACTACCGCAAGAACCGCTGCCATTCCTGCCGCACCCCATCCGATTGGAGATGTTGTGTCGCCAGTTTTAATGACATTATCTTTACCTGTCACTGGATTTTTCGGTGCATTTGACACATCTTTTAACTCAGCATTCATCTTAGCTGTAATACTGATTAATTTGCTCAACGCATTGTCTACTTCCTCCTGAGTTGCATCTTTATCATTTAACACTGCTTTCGCTGCAACAAGTGCCTCCTGATATGCTTTCCAGTTTTCTTTTGAATGATTTGCTTCTTTGTAGAATCCAACACATTCATCATAGAATTTCTGAAGTTTAGACTTATCCGCTTGTGTTGTCTGATCTGTTGCTTTCACAAGACCTGCACGTGCAGACGTTAATGCCGCAATTGCCTGATCAATCTCAGCCTGACTTGCATTTTCTTTTGCTGAAACTGCTTTTGCATTTTCTAATGCATTTGCAAATACTTTCCAGCTTTCTGCTGTGTAATCTTTTTCATTTAATCCACTGTACTGTGTGATCAAGTTATTTAATTCTGTTTTGTCACCTGCTTCTGGTGTCTCTACTGCTTCTAAGCCCTCGATAGCCTCTGTCAGGTTCGCTATTGCAAGAAGTACTTCATAATCTGTTGCTTCTGGATCAGCATAAACTTTCTCTGCTGCCGCAAGTTTTGTAGTTAATACTTCCCATGTCTCTGCTGTATAATTTTCTGCCTTTAATGCTTTTGCTGCATCAATCGCTGTCTGTAATCCAGATTTGTCAACTTCGATTGTAACGTCTTGTTTTGCTCCCATCAGACGAATTTCTGCTGCTGCTGAGAACTTGTTCGGTTGATCTCCTAATGTAGCTTTTGGCACAATCTTAACATTTGTTACATTCTCAATATTTTCAAATGTAACTACCTGCCATCCGCTTCCTCCAAAACTTGCATCTGCTACTTTCACATAATCCGCATCCGTCGTTTTAACCCAGATTTCTGCTTCTTTAATCACACCGTTTTTACCAGATCTCTGCTGAAGTCTCACTCCACCTACTGTTGTCGGTTCTGCAGTTGCAATATCAATCCATTGTTTATCAAAACTATCTACAGATGGTGAATACTGTGTATGCCAGATTGTATTCGCATCTCCATCTAATACATTACTTGCTGGTCCTTCGCTTCCTGTTGTTCCCTGCTGGCTTCCTGCAGTCGCAGTCATACCCTCTGTAGAGATATCTCTTGAGTCATCTGTTGCATCAAGACCTTTGGAATTATCCATTGTAACCATCGCACCTTTTAATGCATAGTATGCTTTTTCGATATCTTCCTGTGTTGAGTTATCTTTGTCAAGAGCAACCTGTGCTTTTGCGATTTCTTTTTGGAAGTTGTTCCATACTTCTGCTGTATAATCGTCTTCGCTATATTTTGTTTTTGCGTCTTCGATCAATGCCTTCAACGTATCTGCTGTAACTTCTTCATCTACTCTTTCAATTACAAGATTATCAAGAACAAGCTCTTGGTATCCACCAAAGTTTGCTGCTGATCCAGATGTTCCCTGAAGATCTGCTGCTTTATCTGTAGAATAGATACCGAACCATGTCTGTCCTGTAGAGTCACCTGTGATCTGAGTAGTATAGTGACCATCAGCATCTTTGCCCATTGCCATCGGAAGCTCTTCAAGTTGTACATTACCATTGTACTCACCGATTCCCACTGCTGCTGCATAGATTCCATCTGTTCCTGCCTGATAATCAAAGCTTACTTTGTATGTCACACCTGGTTCAAAACGGAAGTTCTGTGGAATCGTCTGGTATGCCAATGTAGATCTCTGTGTCAATCCGTTGATCTTCACTGACCATTTTCCGTCCAAAACATCATCCATCTTCTTCACATCCCAGCCTGCCTGTGTATATGGAGCATGTAATTCTGATAAGTGAATTCTGTTATCCTCAACACCTTCAATACCAGCTACTACAAATGGATAAAGTCCCTGTACGCTCTTTTCGAAATCCTGCTCGAATTTTACAACTTCACCTTTTTCGTTTGTTGTAATGTTCTTAGAGTCATTTTCAACGATACGTACATCATCGAAATATGTATCTCCCTCACCTGCTGCCTTTGAAAGTGTAAGTGTTACTTTACCGCTTTCTGGCGCTGTAAAGAATACATACATGTTCTGGAAGTAACTGCTTCCATCTACTGTTGCGCTAGAGTTACTGTGTGTATATGCTTTTACATAGTTCTTTGCAATTGAGCGAGTCGTATAGTTTGTTGCCAATACTTTATCGCCTGCTTTTACAGTCATAGATGCTTTTGCATCACTTCTGTTATCTACACCAACTAAAACTGCATACTGTTTTCCAGCCTCTAAGTCTGTCAGTTCCTGTGTCATAGATACTTTTCCGGATAATTTCATCATTGGGTTGCTATACTGACTCTTTGCAATCTCAGCTTTTCCTTCTCCGTCTTGTTTCCAAGCATCAAAGTTACCACTGTTAAATCCTGCATCTACGATGTGCATTCCTTCACTCCATGTAATCTCAAGGTTTGCTTCATCACCTTTACATACTACATATGGAGTTTCAGCGTCTGCCTCTAAAGTAATTTTTCCATCTACCACTTTAACAGTCTTTTCATCCGTCTTACCAAGGTCTGTCAATTTGTATACTTTGACATCCTTCAGACCTGACCAGCTGTCTGGGAGTTCCCATTCGCTTGATCCACCTTTTGTATTCCAGTGATATAATTTTTCATCTTTTGCATCTACTTCATCACCAGTCTCAGAATCCCAGATCCATGGAAGCAGATATTTTTCTGTTCCGCCTTCTCCGTTATCGCCTCTTGCAACAGCACCTGTTGCGATTACCTTACCGTTCAATGTCATTGTTCTGTCACGGTATGCCGCTTCATCCGGATTGTCAGATCCTCTTTCAAGAACAAGTGTATCGTCACCATCTTTTAATGTGATCTTCATCTCCGGTGTCCATGTGTAAGCTTTTCCATCCGGATCATTCTTGGTAAATGAGTTTTCAGAATCTTCCCAGTCTGTGATTTCATAGTGCTGAATAAATTTTGTTGTCAGATCATGTGTATAAAGGTTCTTGATGTAAGCATCGTAATCATTACGTCCTTGCCATCCTTCGAAGTCTTTCATGTTGTATCCACCAAGGAGTGGTGCCATTGCAGCTCCGCCGTATGATGGATAATCACCTACCCATGAATCTTTCTGATGGTTACGTAAGAAACGCATTACCTCGCTGTTCTCACCTTTTAATTTATATCCACCATATGTAAGGTCTGTTGCCCAGTGCTGGAATGTGGAATCATATTCATTCGCTGATCCCCACTCTGTAGCCATACGCCATCCATTATCATTGATCTCTTTTGATAACTTACGTGTCTGCCAAGAGTCATCGCTTCCACCTGTCTTATTTCCCCAAATATCTACATATACGAAGTCTAAGTTCTGTCCGACTTTTTCTTCTAACTCATCAAAACGTTTTTCACGAAGTCCCATTCCAAGATCGTATACACTGTCGATTCCGATACCTTGGTCAATCCAGTTCCATCCATAACGAAGGTTCCCGTTTGCATCACGTCTTACTAAGTCTTCACTAAATGCTTTTGCTTCTGGATACATCTCACCTGCATTGACATGGATACCAAATTTTGCTCCATACTCAGCACCTTTTGTCATCAGTGTGTTCATATCCTCTGCTCCACCGATTCTCTCTCCGATGTCTGCGTAATCAGGATGTCCTGAATCATGACCTTCATTACCATATCCTTTTAATAATACGGACTGTCCAAGTCCATCTGTATGCATTGACACACGTTTTACGTTATCCAATGTTGTAAGGAATGGGTTCTGGGCCTGTCCACCAAAGTTCATTGCAATACGATATGCAACTAATTCCGGCACTTCTTCACTCTTATATGGATTGTGCATAATGTCACGGAATGCTACCGCACCATCCTGCCAGTCAATCTCTTCATCACCGTTCACATTTCCGGCGATTGTAACTTTTGCCTGTGGAGTATCTGTCTCATCTACAAGATGCCATGTTCCTTTCGAATCTTGTTCTTCTCTGTGCCAGTACCATTTTGTACTTCCAAGCCCCAAAGATACATAACCGTCTTTTTCTTCTGTAGTTGCCATGACTCTTGTGTTATGGCTTCCTCCAGATACGCCAACCGCTTTTGCAGAACCTTCATTCTCAGAGTTGCTCCATAATCCGGCGCTCATCTCGCTGTTTGAGATAAATGCATACATATAATCCTGTGAAAGTTCTGTGTTAGCTGTAATCTCATGATACTCATCACCGCTGATTGTTGTATTAGAAGACATTAATGCGCCTTTTAAGTTTGCATTTTCCTGTGTGCTATTTACAGAAATCAAGCTGTGATTTGGGATCTCAATGCTCTGTATTGCATACACATGTCTTTTATCTACTATTTTTGTTTCATCCAAATTATTTTTTACTTTTGTAATCTCAAATGAAACTGTATCATCTTTTGCAACTAACTCTGCTGTAAGAACTGCATCAATTGTATCACCTGATTTTACAGTCAGCTCATAAGTAGCTTTGTTGTCTTTAAACGTTGCTTTCACATCATCTTTAGAAAGTTTGATGTCTGTTCCGTTGATACGGATTGTGTTGATCTCTGAAGTCTGTCCATAGAATGTCTTTCCTTTCAGATCACCTTTTTTCATCTCGTATCTCACAACGCTTGGGAAGTTCTTTGCTACATGAACATCCATATAATCTGTAGAAAGTACTTCTGTCTCTACTTCTGCAACTTTTTCTAATTTTACAGTCTCAACTTTCAAATCTTCATCTGCTACTGTCACAGATTTTGTTGCTGTCTGATATCCTGTTTTTGCAACTGTCATATCATATGTTCCAGCTGCCAATTCCAAAGAATATGCACCTGACTTATCTGTTGTTGCTGTTTTATCACCAACTTTGACTGTAGCACCTTCCAAAACTTTGTTATCTGCGTCAGTTACTGTTCCTGTTACTGCATATGTAGCTGCTTCTTTTTGTCCTGTGTAGTGAATGTCTTTGATAAGGACATCAGACACATGCCCTGACCAGCTTGTACACTTGAATGCAATCTGAGTTCCAAGAACATCTTTGATAGAACCAAACTCTTCATTTGTAAATACAGCCTGATCATTTAATTTCAATGTCATCTTCTGATCTGCTGTCCACTCAATGCGTACATTCACTTCCGCATTGTCTTTTGGCGCAGCTGTTCTTCCGCCTGTAAAATAAGCTCCATTACCATCTTTATATTTCTGCCAGAACCATCCTTGGTTATCATATCCGATAAACATACCGTTCTTTGCAGTATTATATCCAAGATATACACCAAATCTGTCACTATTATCCTGACTTGTATTTGCATTGTTTGATTTCATTGTGAATGAGAAATATCCCGCTTTTGTAAAATCAAATTTGTTTGGGTTCACAACCATCAATTGTTTTCCACTGTTAGGAGTATTGTCATTCTGTGCTCCTGATTTTTAAATTAAGCCATCCGTTTTCTACTGCACATACTGCGTCTTCGCCAGCTTCGTTTTCCAGAGTCCAAGCATCATTGATTCCATCTTCCAGTACTGCTGTCTCTTCTGCTTTTTCTGTCTTTTCTTCTGTAGCAACAGATTCCTCTGCTGATACAAGCTGAAGATTAGACGGAAGCATTGTACCTGTCATAGATGCAACCATAGCCAGACTCAATAGTCTTAAGACCATTTTCTTCTTCATGTTTTACCTCCTGTCTTTCAATTGGTCGTTTTCACAACCAGTTATATTGAATTTCATATTTGATTATACCAAATCACCAATTTTTGGCAATACACTTTTCGCATTTACGGTTTTTTGTACAAAAAATGTATATATTGTGCAAATAGGCAGGATGCACGTATGCACATCCTGCCTATTTTCTATGCTTATAACATCCAATTCTTTTCATCGCAAAAAAGCCTGAGAGATAACTCTCTCGGCTTTTAAATGCTCTCTATGAATTATTTTAATTCTACAGATGCACCTTCTGCTTCTAATTTAGCTTTATTTCTTCAGCTTCTGCTTTAGAAACACCTTCTTTGATTACTTTAGGAGCTCCGTCTACAACTTCTTTAGCTTCTTTTAATCCAAGTCCTGTGATTTCACGAACAACTTTGATTACTTTAACTTTAGATGCTCCTGCAGATGTTAATTCTACGTTGAATTCATCTTTTTCTTCAGCTGCTCCAGCTGCGTCTCCACCTGCTGCTGCAACTACAACACCTGCTGCTGCAGATACACCAAATTCTTCTTCACATGCTTTTACTAATTCATTTAATTCTAATACTGATAATTCTTTGATCGCTTCGATCATTTCAGCTGTTGTTAATTTTGCCATTTTATTTACCTCCATTGTTTTAAATGCTTTGATTTTCAGGACTGTATCCTGTATGATTCTTTTAGAATCCTCTCTGAGTCTTACAATTACTCAGCTGTTACTTCTTCTGCTGCTTCAGCTGGAGCTTCTGCTGCCTCTCCACCTTTTTCAGCGATTTGATTAAGAACACGAGCGAAGTTTGTAATAGGTGACTGAATGCTTCCAAGGAATTTGGAAAGTAATTCTTCTCTTGAAGGGATTTTTGATAATTCCTGAACTCCAGCAACATCATATACTGTTCCTTCAACCACACCTGCTTTTACTTCTAATTTTTCAGCTCCTTTTGCAAATTTGCAAATAATTCTAGCTGGTGCTGTAGCGTCATCTTTAGAAATAGCAATAGCACTTGGTCCTTCTAAGTATTCGTTCAATCCTGCAAAATCAGTTCCTTCGAACGCTCTTTTCATCATTGTGTTTTTGCAAACTTTGTAGATGATTCCTGCTTCTCTTAATTGTTTACGTAATTCTGTATCCTGAGCTACAGTTAATCCACGATAATCAACTAATACAACTGATGCTGCATCTTTTACGTCCTCAGCGATTGCTGCAACGATTGGTTGTTTCAATTCAACTTTTGCCACGAATGGTGCACCTCCTTATAGATTATTGTGTACCGCCGTTCGAATAAAGATAAAAAATCCTCTCGCCACACGACAAGAGGACAGTAAATTCACATAATTCATCGAATTCAAATCTCCTCGGTAGGCGTTCACTACTTATGCCTTACGGCACCTACTGTCTTCGGCAGTTTTCTAATATAAGTTATCATATTTTTTTCTATATGTCAAGCTATTTTTGTAATTTTCCAATGGTAATTTCGAGGGATTTCCTCTGATTCAACCGAACGGCTGTAAAATAGAAAGAATTATTGCCAAACTAAAATTTAGTAAGGCAATAATTCTTTTTGTATATTTTTGAATATCAATTATACTAATTTAGCTGGGTTAATTTTCACACCCGGTCCCATTGTAGATGTTAAAGTAACGCTCTTTAAGTACTGTCCTTTAACAGCTGCTGGTTTCGCTTTCATAATTGCATCAATAAGCGTCTGGAAGTTGTCCGCTAATTGTTCTTCTGTGAAAGAAGCTTTTCCAAGTGGCACATGGATAATGTTTGTCTTGTCTAATCTGTATTCGATCTTACCAGCTTTGATATCGTTAACAGCTTTTGTAACGTCCATTGTTACTGTACCAGCTTTTGGGTTTGGCATTAAACCTTTTGGTCCAAGTACACGACCAAGACGTCCAACAACACCCATCATATCTGGTGTAGCAACTACAACATCAAATTCAAACCATCCTTCGTTCTGAATCTTCGGAATTAAGTCTTCTGCTCCTACGTAATCTGCTCCTGCTGCTTTTGCTTCTTCAGCTTTAGCATCTTTTGCAAATACTAAGATACGAACTTTTTTACCTGTTCCGTGTGGCAATACAACAGCACCACGGATCTGCTGGTCTGCATGACGTCCGTCACAACCTGTTCTGATGTGAGCTTCAATTGTCTCATCGAATTTCGCTACTGCAGATTTTTTTAACTAATGCAACTGCTTCTTCTTTGTCGTAAAGATTTCCTCTTTCGATCAATTTCGCAGCTTCTACGTATTTCTTTCCTCGTTTCATATTCAATAACCTCCTAGTGGTAATATCGGGAGAGCCCCTCCCACGTTACATGTTTACAATTTTACTCTTCTACTGTTACACCCATACTTCTGCATGTTCCTGCGATCATGCTCATAGCAGCTTCTACTGTTGCAGCATTTAAGTCTGGCATTTTTAATTCAGCGATTTCCTGTAACTGAGCTTTTGTGATTGTAGCTACTTTTGTTTTGTTCGGAACTCCTGAACCCGATTTTAAACCACATGCTTTTTTAATCAAAACTGCTGCCGGTGGTGTCTTTGTGATGAAGCTGAAGCTTCTATCATTGTAAACTGTGATAACTACAGGGATGATCAAATCACCTTGATCTGCAGTTTTAGCATTGAATTGTTTTGTAAATTCAACAATGTTTACACCATGTTGACCAAGAGCTGGACCAACCGGTGGTGCTGGAGTTGCCTTTCCAGCTGGAATCTGTAATTTAATATAACCTTGTACTTTTTTTGCCATTTTGTGTACCTCCTTGTGGTATTCGCGGGGATTTCCCTCCCACTTTTATTTGTTACATTTTTTTCACTTCTGCGAAACTTATTTCTACTGGCGTTTCACGACCAAACAATTCTACATTGATTACTAAACTTTGTTTTTGAGCATTCACTTCCTGGATTACTCCAATAGTATCTTTCCATGCTCCTTTGGTAACTTTTACAACTTCACCAACTTCAAAGTCTACAACAATGTCTGCATCCATAATTCCAAGAGCGTCGATCTCAGCCTCTGTAAGCGGAACCGGTTTGGATCCCGGACCTACAAATCCTGTTACCCCTCTGGTATTTCTTACAACATACCATGTGTCATCATTCATAATCATATGAATCATAACATAACCAGGAAACATTTTTTTCTGAGCTGCTTTCTGCGTTCCGTTTTTCATCTCAACAACTTCCAGCATAGGAACTCTTACTTCTAAGATCTGATCCTCAAGGTGTCTGTTTTCAATTGTCTTATCAATGTTTGCTTTTACTTTGTTTTCATACCCAGAATAAGTATGAACTACATACCATTTTGCTTCTGACATAAAATCACCTTTCATAATTGCTGGCAGCCATTACTTCACTAAGAAGTCGACACCATATTTTACAATGACATCAACAACCGCAATAATTGCTCCTAATACTATCGAGCACGCCGTAACTGCCACAGTCTGCTTAGCAAGTGTTTTTTTATCCGGCCAAATGATCTTTTTAAATTCTGCTTTAAGACCTTTGAACCAGCTTGTCTTTTTGGCTTTCTCTTTTTTTTCAGCCATTCCGTTCACTTCCTTTCCACAAACTATTTTGTTTCTTTGTGCATTGTGTGTGATTTGCAGAACTTACAATATTTTTTTGTTTCCATACGTTCCGGATGAGTTTTCTTATCCTTTGTCATATTGTAGTTACGCTGTTTACATTCTGTACATTCCAATGTGATTCTTGTGCGCACAACTTCCACCTCGCTTTTTTTAAATTGAATTCTGTGTTACATGGTAGTTTGCGAGACTACCCAAATTTAGGCATAAAAAAAAGGACCTACTTCCATTCGCCAGTATAGCTTACCATGCACCTGCGGATTTGTCAAGTTTTTTTACTTGATTTTCCGCAGGATATACTGAAGTGGATCAAAAAAAGTAAGAACCGTGATAAAATTGCCGATTCCATGCAGAATGTCAAACGGAATCCCGCTGATCCACCATGCAATTCCGGCTCCAATTCCTCCTGTCACTGCATATGGAACTGCACACAGCATGCCGAACGCCAGTCCGAAAAATCCACTCAGAACCGCCCACAGAAGCAGGCTGTTGTTCTTTCTGAATATCCGCACAAGCAGATATAAAATCGTCCACACATACAGATACATGATCCACCACACCCCGAAGCCATAGAGGATTCCCTCCAGAAGCGCAAACAGATAGATGATCACTACTGTACGTTTTTCAAATACAAGTGTATAAAGAATGATCAGAAGTGATACAAACTCGATATTTGGCAGGAAAGAAAAGGCGACCTGGACTATGACCAGAATCGCCGCAAGAAATGCATTTCCAACAAGCTCTCTTGTTTTCATTACTATTCTCCTACTGTATACGCAATCTCAAATGCATCTCCGTCTGCTACCGGTTGCTCTGAAATCCCGTAATTGCAGTATTCACCATTGACAGAAAAGCCCCAGTAGGCACCGTCTTTCTCAAACACGGCTTTCTCACCGTTTACCGTATCTACCATAAGACCATACTCACTGTCTTCGCCTGAATAAGTAAGTCCTTCTTCTTTTGCGTCATCCATCGCCCCCTGAAGATATTCTGCATCTGTCTTAATCTGATACTCTTTCTTTTTCTCCATCTTCATTTACAACTGTGAGCGTCACTGACTTGCTTCCTTCCTGTGCCTGTGGCCGGAACATCATGTAAGCTCCTGCAAGTAAAGCGATCACAACTACAAAGACTGCAAGGGCAATCCATATTTTTTTATTCTTTTTAAAGTAATGCATCTTTTTTCATATTTCATATTCTTCTATTAATTGATTTTTTCCTATTTCAAAATCTTCACTTTCAAAGGCATCTCTTAGTTCATCAAGTAAAGTTTCTATAAGCTTTTCAATATCTTTTTTGAATATTTTGCCTAGACCTTTCTCAAGCCCAATTATTAATGGTTCTCTGTTATTTTCAAAATTATATACATAGCACCAATCTTTATGATTCCCTTTTTTAGCTGCATATTTATTTAAAGCATTCATAGCGTATGTTGTTTTACCTGTCCCTGAATCTCCTGCTAAGTACATGTTATACGCTGGATTATCAATTTTTAATCCTATTTCCATAGCTTCTATAGCTCTTTCCTGACCTAATATGCCTTCTAGAGGTTCTATCTCAGATGTATTGTTAAATTTTAGCATTGACCCTCCCCCCTTCTATCTATATATATATATTCTATGACTAATAGCTTGTAAATGTTGAGTTATCTAATACTAATTTTATTCATTATATAAAATATCTTTCCATTTAAATTGTTTATAATAAAAAAAGAAGCCTTTGACTTCTTACTCATTCGGCTTCTCTGAAACTATATTTATATTTCTTTTTATTATGTTCTTACCTCTCCAACTAAATGCCCTATTTCCATACCTTCTCTTAAATTCCTTATTCGATATATCATTAATTTCTTCAGCATCTAGTTTTAAAATTGTATCTTGTTTGAATCTTTCTATAGAGGTTATTGGAATATTTTTATTGTGAGGACATATATCTTGGCAAATATCACATCCAAAAACTTTTTTATTTTCTTTCAATACTTTTTCCTCTTCCTCTTCAAGATCTCCTTTTTTTTGTGTTATATAAGATAAACATCTTTTAGGATTCATTTCATAATTTCCTAAAAGAGCATTTCCCGGACAATATTTTACACATTTTCCACATTTTATACATGTTTTTTCTAACGGAGTATCACTTTGAAACTCATAATTAGTCAATATATATCCTATAAACACATACGAACCATATTCATCTGTAATTATATTATTATTTATTCCAAAATATCCTATACCAGATAAATAAGCCAAATATCTATCTACTAGTGGACCATTATCTGCAAATATCTTATAATCAAAATTATCTATATTATCTGATAAGTGGTTACATATTTGTTGCAACATATCTTTAACTACTATATGATAATCTTCTCCATAACAATACTTTGATAAATTACTTTCATTGAAATTTCCAATATAGTAAGGAAATGCACATACTATTATAGATTTTACATTTTCCATCGTTTCTTTTGGATTAACTCTCTTTTCTATAATAGGTTCCTCCATACCAGTTGTATATCCATTAAATAATCTTTGTTTTATTATCTTTTCTAAATCGTAGTAGGGACCTACTCCAGCTATACCGACACAATCTATTCCTATAGATTTACAAAAATCTTTTAATTCTTCTTCTTCATAAAAAACCTTTCATTAATTAAATATTAGTTTTATAATAACTAGAGTATAAGGGTGGTGATATTTTGATTAAATTAACAATACCAGGTAGACCTATTAGTAAATCAAACTTTAAACTCCACAATGTCCATGGGCAGGCATGGATGCCATCAACAGGTAAACATTCAAAATATTTAGCTTATGAAAACATGATTGCTGGATTTATAAATCAACAATACTTTGGTGATACAATTGAAGAAGACTTGATAACTATACTAAAGTTATATTTCCCAAATAAACGCATGGGTGACTTACACAACTATCCTAAAAGTATATGTGATGGTATAGAAAAAAGTGGAATATAAAAAATGATAAACAGCTTAAACCAGTATTATTATTTGACTTTATAGATAAGGATAATCCTAGAGTTGAAATAGAACTTTATCCTGTTTCAGAGTATGATGTATCCTATGTTATATCTAAAAAGTAATTTATATATAAAAGAGAACTTAAAACTTAAGTTCTCTTTATTATTATCTATACTCTATATTTTTAACCAAGCTTAGATGATACCTCTTTTAACATTTCCCTTATAGGTAATTCATATGGACATTTAGTTTCGCATAATCCGCATTCTACACATGCACTTGCTTTAACTTCTAACGATTTATATCTTTCCTTTGCCCAATCCTTTAAATTATATCTTGCATAGTATCCTTCTAACAAGAAGTTTTGAGGTATATTTATTTTTAAT
>ENA-OQBV01000793-OQBV01000793.1-human-gut-metagenome-genome-assembly--contig:-NODE-793-length-17304-cov-2.582465_pt1 | contig 17304 bp, 18 predicted proteins | sample MGYA00242750_ERZ504559 | MGnify/ENA primary metagenome ERZ504559 (study PRJEB26092, sample SAMD00036230) | human gut metagenome | host: Homo sapiens | study: EMG produced TPA metagenomics assembly of... | reverse complement strand
ATGACGATAGGCTGGCGGACCCGTTCGTAGTATTCCTGGGCCTGTTCCAGCATGTACTGGGTGTACAGTATTGGTCAGCCAGTCGTCGACGTCGCGGTCCAGTTCGGCCTTGCGGTTCTGTTTGGCCTGCAGGAGCTGCCGTATTCGTCGCTCTGGCCATCTGGCTCAGGCGTTCGATGATGCTGCCGCGTTTTTCAGCGACTTCGGCCAGTTTCTTTTCGGCATCGGCGATTTTTTTCTGGTAGTAGTCGCGTTCATCTGTCCAGGTCTTCAAGGTATGGATTTTCAATTCATGGCGCAGTTCGGCCAGGTTCTTCGGCGTCTTGGCGATGAGGCGGATATGGGCTTCCGTCTGGTCATAGACTTCTTTGTACTGGTGGAACTGGCGGAAACGCAGGACTTTGCTGCGGAATTCGCCTTCCGTCTGAGCCCCTGTCGCCTTGAGCAGTTCCTGCTGTTCTTGGACGCGCTGCTGCCGTTCTTCTCCCAGGCTGGCAATCTGACTTTCCCGTTCTTTCTGCTGACGGTCCTGTTCTTTGGCCACTTCAGCCTGGACGCGGATATCCTGCCACTGCTTATAGACGTCTTCGACGGTATCCGGGGAAACAGCCTTCTTGACGCCGACTTCCCGGAAAATCTGTTCTGCCGTATCGCTCCAGCGGGAAATGGCGCCTTGCAATTCCAGCTTGCGCCGCTTCCAATCGGCAGCGGCCGTCGTGACTTCATGCCACGTATCCCAGGCTTCTTTGGCTTTGGCCACATCGGCCGTATCCAGTTTGCTGAAACTATTTTTATCTCGCCAGCCGTCCCAGGCCGTTTCACAGGCCAGGAGCTGTTTTTTGCAGGTATTGCCATCGGACTGCCATTTTTCATAAATGGCGTCGTACATGACTTTCTGTTCCTTCTGCCAGGCATTCTTCGTTTCCCGCGTCTGCCAGTCCAGGTACTGCTTGCGGACGGCGTCCAGTTCCTGGAGCCAGCGTTCATTCGATTCGTCCGTACTGAGGGTCATTTCCGCTTCTTTGGCTAAGTCGCTGATCTTGCGGTTGACGCCTGCCAGCCGGCCTTCGATTTCTGCGATTTTCCGGGGGACCCGGTCGGCACCGGTACTCTGGCGGACCAGGGAAATGATGGGCGATGACGACACAGGCAGCAGCACCGCCGAGCCAGGGTCGAATCGAAGTGAGCCAGATAGACAGCGGCGACGCAGAGAGCCGCCAGGACCAGGAAAGCGATGCCGACAAAGGTAAAGGCCTTCGACGAGCCAGCCGGTTCGTTCTTCAGCCATTCCAGCTGTTCCTGTATCTTCTGGCGTTCCATGACGACGTTCTGGATCGTCGCTACGGCCGTCCCGATGACGTCCCATTCGTCCTTGGTCTTTTCAGCCGGCCCGTCTTCGCCGCTGGCACCGGAAACATTCTTGGGCTTGTCGGCATGCCATTTCTCTAAATCCTGACGGCTGTGGTCGAGGGCAGCGGCGGCCGAAATCCCCTGAGTCCAGTTGACGGCTGCCGGAATATCCTTGCCATCGGTCCAGGACTTGAGCAGGTCGGCTTGCTTCGTGCCTTCAAATTCCCAGTCCATTTCCTTATCTTCATGGTCCGAAAGTTCTTCCAGCCCCTGCTTCCATTCACCGACATGGTGAGCCATGGCGTCGAGCTGGGGGCCGCAGGCCAGCCAGCGGTTCCACGATTTCTGGAAGGCCGGGCCTTTGCGGCTCGTCGCCTTGAGCTTGCGGACCTGTTCGTCAATGGCCTTGATGTTCTGTTCCAGCTCGGCCCATTTCTGCGCGCCGTCAGCGGGGAACTGGGATACATCGGCCAGGGCCTGCATATGCTGCATGGCGTCCTGGCCGCGTTTATAGACATCCCAGGCAGCGATAGGCATGGAAATCCGTTCGATCTGCTGCTTCGATTCTTCGATATCCAGGCGGATGCGGTTCTCGATTTCATGCGTCGTCTGTTCCGTTTCCTGCAGGCTGGCGAATTCATCTTCATCGTAGGCCATGCCGGTAATGCGGCGGTCGAAATCCTTCTGCTCGTTGAGCAGGGCATTGATGGGTTTCTTGCCCTGCGGCGAAGCGACCAGGAGGTCACCCATATGCTTGGTCACTTCACTGCGGGCCAGGCCCATGCCGATGCCGCCTTCGATGCTGAAGAAATGGCTGCGCACGGCTTCATTGGACAGGATTTTGAACCCTTGCAGGTCTTCCAGGCCCATGGCAAAAAATCGTATCATACGTCTGACGGTCCAGGCCGTGCCACCACAGATTCGCTGGCTCTTCCTGTACTTTTTCCTGGCCGTCTGACAGGAAATATTCTTTTTCATTGCGGACGATGCGGTATTCCTTTCCGTCTTCCCGACGGATGCCCATGCTGCCGAAATAGCCCTTCCAGTCTCCGCGCAGATAGCCGAAGAACATGGAGCGGACATATTTCATGAGCGTCGTCTTGCCGCTTTCGTTGCGGCCATGCATGACGATCAGGCCGTGTTCCGGCGGATTCCAGCTCACATTATGGTAAATCCCGAAATCATCCAAATGTATCTCTGTAATCTTCATACTGCTTAACCTCTTCTATGTTCCAGCAATTTCTGTACGCCCAGCCACTTGGCTTTCTCGAACGTTTCCAGCAGGCGCTGGTCCGTCAAGGCCCTTCCATAGGCCCCGAGGCGTTCAAATTCCGGGCGGCTCATGAGAATATCCCGCAGCGCCTTGACCCTTTCTTCAGGAGCCAGCTTTTCCAGCTTGTCGAAGACATTCAAGTAGTCGCCGACGGAGTCGGGCAGTTTACTTCGTTCGTCCATATTCATCTTGGGACGGGCCAGGTTACGCAGGCGTTCGACCATGACGAAGGCGTATTTCCCCTGTTCTTCTTCACGCCAGCTTTCCAGCCAGTACTGCGTCGCCTCCGGATTGTTGAGGACGTGGTACATACTGCCGGAACCGGTGAAATTGACCGTCAGGAACGTCGGCTTGCCGATATCACGGCGCACTTTTTCCTTGGCGAAGCGGACGGACTCGCGCAGTTCCGACACCGATTCGATACCGTCGATGGCGAGGTCGATGCTTTCCCAGCGGACGATGCTCGTGTCGATGAATTCCAGGTCCGTCGTCCCATACGGTCCGACTTCGACGTAATAACAGCCCCGCGGCCCCGTTTCCGTACAATCGAGGCCCTGCGGGTTGCCGGCATAGACGACATAGGGCTTTTCGCAGAGTATCTCATGCTTGTGGATATGCCCGAGGGCCCAGTAATCCATGCCACATTCTTTCAAATCTTCCAGGGTGCACGGCGCATATGTCGAATCCCGGCTGCCCACCTGGGTATGGAGCATGCCGATGGAAAATCGGTCGCCAGCAGCGCGGTTGAATTTCCAGGCCAGATTGTCCCGCTGTTCGCTCTTGGCATAACTCTGCCCGTAAATGGCCGCTACTTCTTCGCCATCTACGACCAGGGGGACCCGTTCGACAGCATCGGTCGGAAACACGTGGACATTCGGCGGAAAGGGAATCTTCGCCTTCCACGCTTCGAGCGGATCGTGATTGCCCAGGACGGCAAAGACCTGGATGTTATTCTGTGCTAATTTATGTAAAAGGCGCACGTAATCGAGCTGTGCCGTCAAGTTGTGATCGGCACTGGTGTAGACATCGCCGGTGATGAGGACAGCGTGGACCCGTTTATCAATGGCCATCTGGACGATTTTCTGGAACGCCCGGACCGGCGCTTTCCCGACGATGCGCTGCCACCGTTCATCAATAGCGGAGAGGTTATGGAAAGGGCTCCCTAAGTGGAGATCCCCGCATTGAATAAAACGCAAACTTTTCGCCATTAGTATCCTTCTTTCTCTGACCACGCTCCATGCAACGCCGCTACGGCATCGCGGAGCCTGCAGGTGGGAATTTTTGAAAATGACAGGAGAAATTCTTTGTCCGTTTCCTGCGACGGTGTTTCATAAAAAGACTGCATGGACAAGACACGGCAGCCCTGCCGTTCCGCCCGGCGGCGCAGTTCTTCTTCCGATAAGCGGCTGTGCAGGCGGATATGGCAGTATACGCCGGAAACCAGCCGCCCTACGACGATATCCGGGCCAAAGGCTTCGACTAAGAGCCGGCCTAAGAGCTCCCCTTTTTCCTGGTATTCCTTGCGCAGGCGCCGTACCTGACGGGCCAGTTCGCCGCTCTCGATATATTCCGCCAGCACGCACTGCTCCGGAACCGACGCGCCCTGGCGGAACAGGCTGCGCCGCTGTTCGTAAAGGGGCATGAGCTGAGGCGGCAGTACCATATAGCTGAGGCGGATGAAAAAGGGCAATACCTTGGACAAGGCCCCCATGTAGACGACGCGGCCGTGGCGGTCCAGGCCCTGCAAAGCCGGGATGGGGCGGCCATAATAGCGCAGCTCAGCTGTCGTAATCGTCTTCGATGATCAGTCCATCCGTCTTTTCAGCCCAATGCAGCAGACGATGGCGGATGCCGGCGGGCATGACCGTCCCCGTCGGGAACTGTGGGACGGACTGACGTAGACCAGGCGGACGCCGCTGGCTTCCAGGGCATCGACGTGGAGCAGGCCGCCGCTGATGGGGATGGGCACGATGGAATAGCCGCTGTTGCGGAAAATCTCCCGGCCCAGGCGGAAGCCCGGGTCTTCGACGCCGATGCAGGCATATTTATCGTGAAGCAGATTGGTCAGGACGCCGAGAAGAGAAATCGTCCCGGCACCGATGATAATCTGCGACGGCTCTGCATGGACGCCGCGCGTTTCATAGACGTAACGGCTCAGGGCCCGGCGCAAATCGGGGACGCCCTGGTCATCATTGGCCGCCAGCAGCCGGTCTGGCTCCGATAAGATCCGATTCATATATTTCCGCCATATGTCGAGGGGAAAGCGTTCCAAAGCCATGTCGCCACTGGCGAAGTCATAGGCATAGACGGGACGACGGCTGGCTTCACGCAATACGGGCGCAGCAGCCTCTTCGGTCCGCGCTTCCAGGCCCCCCAGGGAGGCCACTTCATAGCGGGCCTTATGGCGGCGCAGGATGTAGCCTTCACTGGCCAGCTGGTAGTAGGCCTTTTCGACGGTCATCTTGCTGATGCCCGCAGCCTGGGCCAGTTCACGGACCGAGTCGAGGCGCATGCCGGCTATCATCCGGTGCTCTTCGATTTCCCGGCGATAATATTCATAGATTTGTACGTAATAGGGTTTGCTGATAGATTTATCGAGTTGCAGCATCGTGACCTGGCGCCGTCTCCTTTCCCTGAACTACAGATATGGTGGAAATATCTCTGCAATATTATATTGTACCGAAAAAACGTGGCCGTGGCTAGTGGTTCGTGGTTCGTGGCTCGTGACTAATGCGCCATGGCCGCTGCGACAGCGGCGCCGACTAAGGGGCCGTCCTGGATGAGTACCGGGTCGACGGGGATCTGCTTGTCCCGGCTCACGCCTTCATTCTGGCAGGCCTGCATGGCATCTTCCATCATGAACAAGGCACCGCGGACGTGTTCCAAGAGGCTCCCGTCGACGGCCACGGACTGGGCCGGAACGGCTTCGCCGCCATAAAGATGGCGCAGGATGCCGCAGCTCACGGCGCCGGCCAGCTGGGCAGCGCGGACGAAAATGGCGGCGCCGATATTGCGGACCGGCCGCACCTCATCGGGCCGCACGATGCGCTTCCACAGCTGGCCCATCTTGAGCCGGCACTGCGAATCATTGTCGCAACTGATGATGTCATTCATAGCGGCTGTGGAAAACACCGGGAGCTGGCGAGTCTTGAAATAAGACAGCAAGGTCTGCCGGAAGATTTCCGCTGCATAGGCACCGCCTGTCATCTTTTCCATCCGATGCTGACCGGGCTGGGCCGACAGGGCGTCGACCGTCTTGTCCCAGCGGTTGCGTATGAGGCCGCCATAGTCGCCGGCTTCCAGATTGACGATCATATCCCAGGCCGGCTCATAGTAGCAGGCGTTGAAGCCCGTCCCGCAGACGAGGCCCAGGCGGACCCGTTCCAGCGTATAGGCTGCCGACACCAGCAGGGCCGTCGTGTCATTGATCAGGGCCACCGGTTCGACAGCCCTAAAGCCCTGACGGGCCAGGGCCTGTTTGAGCATGGCGTTGACCCATTCGCCTTCCACACCGGGAACGGCAATTTCTTTCGACCACGACAGGAGCCGGCCATCGCGCAGGTCCTGCCGCTCTATAGCAAAGGAAAAGGTATGGCCCAGGGTATAGGCCTGCTGCCCATGGACGACCTGACCAACGAGGCGGGCCAGGAAATCGAAAAGCTCCCCAGCCGTCGTCGCCGAAGAGAGATAGTCGTATTGGCCAGGCATCCGGAGCGGCTGGCAGACCTTCTTTTCAATGAGGTAACAGTGCCGGCCCAACAGGCGGATCCGCGCAGCCCTTGCGTTCGTACCGCCGAAATCCAGGGCCAGATAGACGCCGTGCTCATCACCGCCAGGCAGGGAAACATGCGACTTCAGGGCCGATACGGTCGCCCCGGGCTGGCCGCACAGGGCCCGTTCCATATCGGCGGCAAAATCGCAGGAAATCTGCTGCAGCCGCTCGTCAGTCAAATAAAAATAGCGGGCAATATTCATCCAGTCCATCAGTTCTTCCATGGCAGTGATCACACCTCTCGTAAAATCATAACTTTATTATACTATAGTTTTTCGGCCTTTGTCGTCTTCCCTTGTCATTTCTCTCAAGCCAGTTCCTTATCAACAGTTGACTTTTTGTGATAATAGGCTATAATCATAGGCAGAGTGAGACCGAATCACAAGGGTCGCACGAAGGGGTACACCACCTTGGGTGTAATTCTTCGTGCGACCCTTTTTTCATTTGAGAGAAAGGAGGATCCTCCATGGTACGGATCAACGGCAAAGACATCGAAGCGGCCGGCCAGAACCTGCTCGCTTACCTGACCGACCAGGAATATCGTACAGACCGCATCGCCATCGAGCTGAACGGTGCTATCGTATCGCGCAAGGATTACGATAAAGTGACTTTGAAAGACGGCGATGCCATGGAAATCGTACACTTCGTCGGCGGGGGCTGATTCCCTGCTGCGGCAAAGCAGTCATGAACTCATCTATCATTATAAAAGGAGTGTTTCCCAATGGAAAAAAAAGATACCCTGGTCCTTGGCGGCCACGAATTCACATCGCGTTTCATCTTAGGTTCCGGTAAATTCTCTGTCGACCTCATCAAGGCCGCTGTCGAACAAGGCGGTGCCCAGATGGTAACCATGGCCCTGCGCCGCGTCGAAGCCGGCCAGAAAGACAATATCCTCGACTATATCCCGAAAGATGTCACCCTGCTCCCCAATACGTCCAGTGCCCGCAATGCCGATGAAGCCGTCCGCATCGCCCACTTGTCCCGTGAAGTCGGCTGCGGCGATTTCATCAAGATTGAAGTCATGCGCGACTCCAAATATCTCCTGCCGGACAACAACGAAACCATCAAAGCTACGGAAATCCTGGCTAAAGAAGGCTTCGTCGTCCTGCCGTACATGTATCCGGACCTCTACGCCGCCCGTGCCCTGGCTGACGCCGGCGCTGCTGCCATCATGCCTCTGGCTTCGCCTATCGGCACCAACAAAGGCTTGTCGACGAAAGATTTCATCCAGATCCTCATCGACGAAGTCGACCTGCCGGTCATTGTCGACGCCGGTATCGGCCGTCCGTCCCAGGCCTGCGAAGCCATGGAAATGGGCGCCGCTGCTATCATGGCTAACACCGCCGTCGCTACGGCTGGCGACCTGCCTCTCATGGCCAAAGCCTTTGGTGAAGCCATCCGTGCCGGCCGCAATGCTTACCTCGCCGGCTTGGGCCGCGTCCGCGAAACGGCTTCGGCTTCGGATCCGCTGACGGGATTCTTAGGGGACTGAGGAGGAATCGAACATGACGGAAGAAACTAAAACTATCGATCAGAGCAAACTCATCGACCACATGAAATATTTACCGGGCATGGAAGTCATCGACTCGGATATGCTCGACCAGGTCGTCGCCATCCGCAGTTCCTTCAACAATGACGACTTCACTGATAAAGACGTCCGCCTGGCCCTGTCGAAAGAACATCTGGACCCGCGGGACTTCATGGCCCTCTTATCGACGGCCGCTGCACCGTTCCTGGAAGAAATGGCCCAGAAAGCCCATCTGGTCACGCGGCGCCATTTCGGCAACAACATCAGCATCCTGACGCCGATCTATTTCGCCAACTACTGCGATAACTACTGCATCTACTGCGGCTTCAACTCGCACAACAAGATCAAGCGCGCCCGCCTGACGGACGAAGAACTCCACCGCGAATGTAAGAACATCGCCGATACGGGTATCGAAGAAGTCATCATGCTCACCGGCGAAAGCCCGAAGATGAGCGATATCAAATACATCGGCAACGCCGTCAAAATCGCTCGTCAGTACTTCCGGGTCATCAACATGGAAATCTACCCGGTCAATTCAGAAGACTACAAATATCTCCACGAATGTGGCGCCGACTACGTCACCGTCTTCCAGGAAACGTACAATTCCGACAAGTACGCTACCCTTCACCTGGCTGGCCACAAGCGCATCTTCCCGTACCGCTTCTATTCCCAGGAACGGGCCATCCTCGGCGGCATGCGCGGCGTCGGCTTCGCAGCCCTCTTAGGCCTGGACGACTACCAGAAAGATGCCCTGGCAACGGGGATGCACGCATGGCTCATGCAGCGTAAGTACCCCCATGCCGAAATTTCCCTGTCCTGTCCGCGCCTGTGCCCAATCATCAATAACGATAAGATCAACCCGAAGGACGTAGACGAACGGAAACTGACGCAGATCATCTGTGCCTATCGCCTGTTCATGCCTTACGCCTGCATCGTCGTATCGAGCCGTGAAAGCGCCCGCTACCGCAACGCCATCATGAAAATCGCCGCTACCAAAGTATCGGCCAGCGTCTGCGTCGGCATCGGCGGCCATCTGGAAAATGACGGCTCCGAAATGGGTGACGAACAGTTTGAAATCACTGACGGCCGGTCCTTTGACCAGATGTACTCCGACATCAAGAGCATGGGCCTGCAGCCTGTTACCAGTGAGTATATTTATTTGTAAACTACCTAATGTAATCCATTACCAATCCTATAAAATGCATATGACAAAAACGGTCCGGGACCCAATCCACCCCGAACCGTTTTTGTCATATATCTTCCCGTTTTAGGGCGTTAAACTCATACAGAGCATTTATTATATTCTATTGGTATAATTGTTGACGTTAGTATGAGATTCATGTATAGTTATATATATAAAATACTCTAATATTCAGGTGATAAATCGTGTTAAAAGTAGCTGCAATTACAAATCACGAATTGGCTTCGACGAACTACTGGGATCAGCTCGAGCAAATCGCCGCATCCGATGTAGATTTCATCGTCCTTCGTGAAAAAAACCTTTCTGAAGAAGAATACACGGACTATGCGAAACGGGCCCTGCGCCTGTGCAGCATCCATCAGAAGACGTGTATCCTCCAGCATTTCGGAAAGGCTGCTATCCGTCTTCATATTCCCCGTTTCCAGTGCTCTCTGCCTTATTTGGAAACCCATTCGTCCCTGCTCTATTACATGACGACCCTCGGCGTCTCCGTACACACCGTCGAAGAAGCCGTCAAAGCCGAACAGCTCGGCGCTACGTACCTCATGGCCAGCCACGTCTTCCCGACAGCCTGCAAGCCGTCGGATCCGCCCATCGGCGTCGACACGGTCGAAGCCATCTGCAAGGCCGTCAAGATTCCGGTCTATGCCTTAGGCGGCGTTACGCCGAAGACCATCTCTCAGCTCCAGGACGTCCCCATCAAAGGCGTCGCCCTCATGTCGGGCCTCATGACCTGCCCGGACGTACCGGGATATTTAAAAGAATTGCGTGCCTAAAGAGAAGGGATGACCGTAATGACCCAGGCTTATATCATCATTGATATGCAGAATGATTTCATCGACGGCGCCCTGGGAAGCGCTCAGTCTCAAGCCGTCGTCCCCCGCATCGAGGCCAAGATCGTGGCCAGCAAAAAGGATGTCGACCAGGAAACGGACCTGATCTTCACCCAGGACACCCATGACGAGGCCTACAGCGAAACCCAGGAAGGCCGGAAACTACCCGTTCCACACTGCCTGAAAGACACGCGGGGCTGGCGTATCTGCAAACAGCTCCTGCCGTACACCATGTGGGCCACCATCCTGGAAAAGCCATCCTTTGGCTGTCCGGCCCTGGTCGATGAAGTACGCGACTACGACCGGCTGGTATTGATGGGCTTGTGCACGGACATCTGCGTCATCGCCAATGCCATGCTGCTCAAAGCCTTCTACCCGGAAAAGGAAATCATCGTCGACAGCACATGCTGTGCCGGTTCCACCCCGGAAAACCACGAAAGAGCATTACAGGCCATGAAAGCCTGCCAAATCGATATTGTATAAAAAAAGGCTTGTCGCACGTGCGACAAGCCTTTTTCTGTAGGGGCGCCACGCGGGGCGCCCGCTCATGCCAATTGTTCACGGAATTCTTACATATATCTGGCGGGCTCGCCACGTGCGAGCCCCTACGAACCTGCAGCCTCTTAACTGATGATTCCCGTGATTTCGGCTTTGGTCTGGTTGTTGTTGATTTTCTTTTCATAGCCTTTCAGGACCAGGCAGCCGATGATGCCGCCTGCAATCATGCCGGCAAAGGCCGTCATTTCCGGTTTGACCCGCCATGATTCTCCCAACAGGTAGCCTGCGACGCCGCAGACGATGATGAGCAGCAAGGGGACGCCGAAGCAGATGATGCCCTTGACGCCCATGCCGGCGTCGGGGATGTTGAACTGTACATACTGTCCCTTTTTGGCCCCGATGGGGTTCACAGCATCGATAACGACATTGTCCGCGCACATGCTGTCGCTGCACGGCGAATATAGATTATTGCGGTTGGTCTGGATTTTGGCCAGGCCATTCGGGCAGACTTCTTCAACGACGCCAGTTCCAGTTCTCATAATAAAATACCTCTCTTTTCAGGACTAAAAGCCCAGATTTTCTCCGACCAGGATAACCTTGATGCGGCCCTGGGGCTTGCAGATACGCGTCCGGACGACTTGGGCACAGACGCTGTCCGGCCGGATGCAGTGGCCACACATGCCCGTCTTGGCACAAGGCGTACCGACACCGGGGAAGCGGCCGATATTCTGCGGCGACGCCACGGTGTGCGCCCGTTCGATACCGGCTTCGACCGTCGGGACGATCTTGTTCATGCCGACGATGGCGATGACCTGTTTCGGCCCGTAGCAAAGGGCGGCGACGCGGTTGCCATTGCCATCGATGTTGATGAGCTGGCCGTCCTGGACGGCTGCGTTGGCCCCCATGAGGAAGGTGTCACAGAGCAGGGCCTTGCGCATCAGTTCGACCCGTTCTTCCGGCGTCTTGGCCGAATCGCGGTCGATGACCGGATTGTGTTCCAGTACATAAGGCCGCAGGCCGATTTCATTGATGGATACCGAGCCGCCCCAGGATACGACATCCGTTTCCGGGATATACGAGATGGCCTGTTTCAAGGCTTCTTCCTTCGTCGGACAGTATACGGCTTCAAAGCCGCGGGCTGCAAACTTCTTTGCCACTAAAGGCCCTTTAATATCGTACATGCGGTGCATCATATCGCTTCTATCCATAGTAACTCCTCCTTTATTTAGCCAGCATCATTTCCGCTTTGGCTTCGGCAGCCGGCGTACCATCAGCGTGGGTAATCTTTCCTTTCATGATGAACAGACGGCCGCGGTGGACTTCCGGCCAGCCTTCGACCTTGACCGTTTCGCCGATGCGTATGGCACTGCGGAAACGGATTTCCAGCCGCGCCGTATAGGCCGGTTTACCGGCAATGCGGAACACATAATCTCCCATGACTTCATCCAGCAGCGTACTCGTCAGGCCTCCGTGCATGCGGTCACCATAACTTTCATGCTCTGCCTTGGGCGTAAAATAAGCCACGCAGTGATCGCCTTCCATCTTCATGTCCAGCTTCAGGCCAATCGGGTTATCGCGGCCACAGCCGAAACAATGATTCGTATCATAAGCAGTTTCCATCTAATCCCCCCCTCCGAATATTCTTCACACTACTTTTATTATACTATACTTGGCAAGCCTTTTCGCTTATTTGAAACGAATTATCATATTTGTATTGACAATCACTTTCAAATAAATTATACTTACAGTATCAAAGCGAAAGGAGCGGCAACCGGATATGAACCTGGATTTCGTCTTAATAACCCACTGTTCACCAACTTTAGCGGGCCTCAAACAGGCATCCCTTCTCTGTCTACCCCGCTTGGACAGCGGCTGTACCTATGATGATATAATTGAAAAGTATAATCATAAATACAACATAAAAGGCTTGTATTTCCGCATCTTGTATGCCTGTCCCAAACGCACTTTGCTGTATGTATACCGACCGGCCAGGGTCTGGGCCTACGTACAGCAGCGGGACATTTCATCATTTCTGCAGCAATTCGGCTATCAGGACTGCCAGGACATCTCTTCCCTGCTGGACCGTCTTGCCGAACGCTTTGCAGAAGATGGCTGTTTCCCTCATGAATCGGGCATTTTCCTCGGCTATCCCCTAGAGGACGTGTGCGGTTTCATCACCAACAAGGGAAACCATGCCAAGCTTTGTGGCGAATGGAAGGTATACGGCGACGCCCACGCTGCCGCCCGTACTTTCCATCGCTATACGTGCTGCCGGCAAGACTATTTGAATCGCTTTGCCGTTGGGACAACATTAGACTCGCTCATTGTAGCATAAGGAGGATTTAATCATGGTAGAAATCGTTTATTGGAGTGGTACAGGTAATACAGAAGCAATGGCTAACGAAATCGAAGCAGCCGTCAAAGCTGCCGGTGCTGACGTAGAATCAGTCCGCTTTGAAGATACAAATGTCGATGATGTAGCTAGCAAAGACGTCATCCTGCTCGGCTGCCCGGCCATGGGTTCAGAAGAACTGGAAGACTCTGTCGTCGAACCGTTCTTCACCGATTTGGCTCCGAAATTGAAGGGCAAAAAAGTCGGCCTCTTTGGCTCTTACGGCTGGGGTTCCGGCGAATGGATGGACGCATGGAAACAGCGTACAGAAGATGCCGGTGCCACCGTCATTGGTACGGCCATCGTCAACGAAACCCCGGATAACGCTCCTGAATGCAAAGAATTGGGCGAAGCCGCTGCCAAAGCATAAAAATCAGAAAACAACTTCACATTCATTCTTCTCTTAGTAAAAGGGCTTGTCGCACAACGACAAGCCCTTTTACGTAGCTAGTGGCTAGCCGTTAGTGGTTAGCGGATGGCTTTAAATTTTAACGCTAAACTGCTAGCTACTGACGGCTGACGGCTTAAAAGAGCTAGTGTTTCGACGATGAACTTGCGTTTACTTTTTGCAAGTATATATGCGAGATAGGTACGGTTAAAACGTAACTCTCATCCTTCTCATTTGCCTAGGGTATGTTAAAATAGGAACGTACTGTCTCATACTTATTTATTTCCTATAGTAAAAAGGAGGAATTTTATGAAAGATAAGTCTTTTCCATCTTGCAGGCTGTCGGCCGCAGTTTCATGCTGCCTGTCGCCATCCTGCCGATTGCCGGCTTACTCCTCGGTATCGGGGCTTCTTTCACGAATGCTACGACCATCCAGACCTATGGATTGGAAAGCATCCTCGGAAACGGCACGATACTCCATTCACTGCTCACCATCATGAGCGATGCCGGCAACATCATTTTCGGTAACCTGCCCATCATCTTCGCCGTCGGCGTCGCCATCGGCATGGCCAAGCAGGAAAAGGAAGTCGCCGCCTTATCGGCGATGATCGCCTTTTTCGTCATGCACGCTTCGACCAACGCCGTCCTCAAACTGACTGGCAAAGTATTGGCCAATAACACCGTATCTCCCGATGTCCTGGAAGGTACGATTGCCAATGTCTGCGGCATCATGTCCCTCCAAGAAGGCGTCTTCGGCGGTATCATCGTCGGCATCGGCGTCGCCTACCTGCACAACCGCTATCATAAAATCGTACTGCCCAATGCCCTGTCCTTCTTCGGCGGGTCGCGCTTCATCCCTATCATTTCCACCGTCGTCTACATGTTCGTCGGCATTGCCATGTATTTCGTCTGGCCTGTCGTCCAGAGCGGCATCTTCGCCCTCGGCGGCCTGGTCACGGGTACGGGCTACATCGGCACCTTGATTTTCGGCATCATCAAGCGGGCCCTCATCCCCTTCGGCCTGCATCACGTCTTCTACCTGCCCTTCTGGCAGACCGGCGTCGGCGGTTCGATGATGATCGACGGCAACCTCGTCCAGGGCGGCCAGAACATCTTCTTCGCCCAGCTCGCTTCGCCTAACGTCACTCACTTCAGTGCTGATGCAACCCGGTATTTCTCGGGCGAATTCATCTTCATGATCTTCGGTCTGCCCGGCGCCGCCCTGGCCATGTACCGCACGGCAAAACCGGAAAAACGCAAAGTCGCCGGCAGCCTGCTCTTATCGGCAGCCCTGACGTCCATGTTCACGGGCATCACGGAACCGATTGAATTCTCCTTCCTCTTCGTCGCACCGATGCTCTTCTACGTCCAGGTCGTCCTGGCCGGTGCCGCTTACATGATCGCCCACATGCTGAACATCGCCGTCGGCCTGACCTTTTCTGGCGGCCTGTTGGACCTGTTCATCTTCGGTATCCTGCAGGGTGAAGCCAAGACCAACTGGATGTACATCATCCCGGTCGGCATCATCTACTTCTTCCTCTACTACTTCATCTTCACGTTCCTCATCAAGAAGTTCGACCTCAAGACACCGGGCCGTGAAGACGACGATGTGGAAACGAAACTCTACACCAAAGCCGACGTCAAAGCCCGTGACGCCGCAGCCAAAGCCGGCGACGGCGAGGCTGCCACGGACGTCGTCAGCCAGGCCATCACCCGCGCCCTGGGTGGTACCAAGAACATCACTTCCGTCGACTGCTGCGCTACGCGCCTGCGCTGCTCCGTAGCCGATTCGGCCTTGGTCAACGATGCAGCCCTGAAAGCCACTGGCGCTGTAGGCGTCATCAAGAAAGGCCAGGGCGTCCAGGTCGTCTACGGCCCGCAAGTCGCCGTCATCAAGGCTAACCTGGAAAGCTATCTGGCAACCAACCCGGCAGACGGCCCTATCGAAGCCGTACCGGCAGCGGAAACGGTTCCGGCTGAAGAAGCGCCGAAAGCCCAGGAAACACAGACTGAACCGGAAACAGATGCGGAAAAGCATTACTTCAATTCGCCCTTCACCGGCAGCCTCCATCCCATTACGGAAGCCCCGGATGAAGCCTTTGCCAGCAAAATGACAGGCGACGGCTTCTTCGTCTATCCGACAGACGGCACAGTCTATGCGCCGGAAGACGGAACAGTCACCTTCGTCTTCGATACGAAACACGCCATCGGCATGACCACGGCAGACGGCGTAGAATATCTCCTGCACATCGGCATCGATACGGTCAAACTCGAAGGTAAAGGCTTCAACGTCTTCGTCGAAAACGGCCAGGAAGTCAAGAAAGGCGACAAACTGATGGAATTCGATGATGAATACATCAAAGCCAACGCGCCTTCTGACGCTTGCCTGTGCATCTTCACCGACACCGACCAAGTTTCGGACGTATCCCTCGTTAAGACAGGAAACGTAAAAGCCGGCGAACAGGCTGTTTACTTCTAAGCTAAATTATAGGATATAAAAAAGGATGCCCCTTTGGGAGCATCCTTTTTTTGTACAATCAATAGAGAGATTTATAGATTTCGTAAACATCATCATACGTCAAAGGCACAAAGTTATGAGCCATCAGACGACCTTGGTTTTCCATGACCGATTTGGCAAATTCAGCCAGTTCTTCTTCCTTGACGCCGTATTCATGAAGCGCTTTCTTGGGCAGGACGACGTTGAGCAGCTTTTCCAGCTCATCATACACAGCCTTTGCATCGCAGCCCAAGATGCCAGCAATAAAGGCGTTGAGACGGGCGATTTCCCCGTCCGATTTGATCGTCATATAATGTTTCATGACGCCGGTAAACATGGCATAATTCGATTCACCGTGAGGCACGTGATAATTGGCCCCCAAGGGATAACTCATGGCATGGACGGCAGCGCATCCGGGAACGCTGAAGGCGATGCCGGCCCAGGTGCTGGCCAAGAGGAAGTCTTTCATCAGTGGAATGCGGGCTTCTGGACCGTGGTCGCGGATCTGCAAGTAGCCGCTGAGAATGCGTTCGATAGCCTGATAGCTGAAGACGCGGAAGCTGGCGCTGGAATCGGGTGATAGGGCCGATTCTACCGCATGGACCAGGGCATCGATGGAGCTCGTGGCAAAGACGGTAAAGGGCAGTGTCTTCAGTAACTGCGAAATGAGGACGGCTTTATCGGCATAGAGAGCTTCATGGGCAATGCCTTTCTTCGTATGGCGGCTGATGAGGGCCATGACCGAAACGTTGGTGACTTCACTGCCCGTACCGCACGTCGTCGGTACCAAGATGAGTTCCTTCTCTTTTTCAATGGCCGTCTTCCCGTCAAAGAGGTCGAGAATCGGACTGACCTGTTTCAAAACGAATAACTTACAAAGGTCCATGACCGTGCCGCCGCCGATGCCGATAATTCGATTCACATCAGCCGGTATATCTCGGTAAATGGCTTCGGCCAATCTCGTCAGACGGCTCGCCGCTGCCGTATTTTTCCTGAAAAAGAACGTGGCAGGGAAGGTTCAAGGCTTTAAAATTCGGTTCAAAAATATACTCATTGGTAATGATCAGGTCCCCTGCCCCCAGTTGAAGATCGGAAGCAAAGTCCCGGCACGTATCATAAGAGTAATCGTAGGTTTAAGCTGTAATTCAATCATTCGAACAGACTCCTTTCAAAAGCAGTATGGCTATTATCTACAGTGTACAAAAATGCAAAGCGTTTTTCAACCGTATCAGCTCCATGCCATTCGTGCTATAATAAATATGTTACGGGAAAGGACGGGTTCTGGTGTTCCCTCTGGTCTTCAAAACCAGCATGGGGAGTTAACAGCTTCTCAGGTGGGTTCGATTCCCACACTTTCCCGCCAGAAAAGGAAAAAGGGGCTGTCGCACATGCGACAGCCCCTTTTGAGTTTTAAGTTTGTAGTTTTTAGTTGCAGCAAATGATAAAAAATTTAAGCCGGCTTCTACAAACTCTGCGTTATAAACCAGCTAGCGGTTCGTCGCTTTCTCATCTGTTTTTTCCGTCTTTTCCTCTATCTGCTTTGTTTCATCCGTATTGACGGCTTCCTTGAA
>ENA-OQBV01000792-OQBV01000792.1-human-gut-metagenome-genome-assembly--contig:-NODE-792-length-17314-cov-2.523768_pt1 | contig 17314 bp, 22 predicted proteins | sample MGYA00242750_ERZ504559 | MGnify/ENA primary metagenome ERZ504559 (study PRJEB26092, sample SAMD00036230) | human gut metagenome | host: Homo sapiens | study: EMG produced TPA metagenomics assembly of... | reverse complement strand
AGCCTGCATGTCACCGCTGTAATTCAATGCGTTGTCCAGGCTTTCCCTTTCTTCTTCACTCATGCCATAGAGACACTTGCCCTCTACGATCGGTTTGGCAAAAATACGCGATTCATTGCGCCCATAGACACTGGAAAGACAGAAGCCGTCATTTTTCCCGTCGAGGACGGTAAAGGCAAAATCTCAGATTGTTGCCGATATTGTCAAAGGCATTATATTTAACGAACCCGATTTTACGGAAACAGTGATTCTGGACAGCCATGATATCTTTCTGCGTCTGGTGGATCATGTCGAGTGTCCCCTGCAGGTTGTGCAGCTTATCGACATCGTCACGCAGCTTCGCTTCGACGCTGGCTCCCGTTTCGTCTTGCATAAAAAAAGGTGTAATTTGTTTCTAATTTTCTGATTTTCTTGTGTAAAATGACGATATAGACGAGCAAGAGCAATAAAATCAACCCGCCAATACCGGCAAGCGCCATCGTGGCAGCCTGCATATCGACATTCAGCATTTCTTTCCTCCCATGAACATGAATATGCAAAAATATTATATATGAAACGAAGAAAGAGGCGACCGCGGCGTGTCTTCTTTTTCTTCAGTCAGTATCGACAGCAGCCGTTCAAATTCTGCTTCTGACGAAAAGGAAATCTCGATTTTCCCCTTTTTCCGGCCCTTCCCCAGCTGGATGGCCACATCGGTCCCCAAGGCCATCTTCAGCTTATCCTGCAGCCAGGCCACATGGGCGTCCGGTTCCGGGCGAGGCTTGGCCTGGGTCATCAGATGGCGGACCAGGGCTTCTGCCTTGCGGGCCGACAGCTCATGCTTCATAATGTACAGAGCCGCTTCCCGCTGCAGTTTCGCAGACGGCAGCTGCAACAGAGGCCGGGCCTGTCCCATGGATAGGCGGCCTGCAGCGATCCATTCCTTGATGTCGGCTGGAAGCTGCAGCAGACGGACCATGTTGGCCACATGAGACCGGCTTTTCCCGACTTTCTGCGCCGCTTGTTCCTGGGTCAGGCCAAAGTCTTTCATCAGCCGTTCATAGGCCATGCCTTCTTCAATGGCATCCAGGTCCTGGCGCTGCAGGTTCTCGATGAGGGCGATTTCGGCCGCTTCATCGGGCGTATAGCTGCGGATGATGGCCGGCACCGTCTTCAGGCCGCAGCGTTTGGCCGCCCGCAGCCGCCGCTCACCGGCAATGAGCTCATATCGGCCGGGACCGGCCTTCTGGACAACGACAGGCTGGACAAGCCCATGCCGACGGATGGAATCCGCTAAAGCGGCCAGCCCCTGTTCATCAAAGGTCTGCCGCGGCTGCCGGGGATTGGGGACGATACATTCTACGGCGATTTCGGCCGGTGCGCCCCTTTCAGCAGGAGACTCGTCGACTGCCACCATGTCCACCTCATTTCTTCCAAAATTATTTTTAAAGTCTATATTATAGTATATCGTCTATCCAGCATTTAATCAAATATTTATTGCCCTGATTTCGTTGATTTTTCTAACAATTTTCTATGGTATAATAAGAAGCATATATATAGATTCAGAAAGGATGTAAAAAATGCCAACATTTACTGACCCCTTGCGGGAAATCGACGCTGCCAGCGTCAAAGAATATGCCTTGCAGCGCGGAGCTGCTGAACTTTCCGATGATTTCGTCCACGAAGCCTGCCAGCGCGTCATGGATTTGGCCAAACCACAGGCCACATGCCAGCAGTGCTTCTATGACAGCACATCCCATATGGTCCTTTGCGACAGCCCCTTCACCATCAACAGCCCGACTGTCCGCCAGCGCATCGAAGATTCGGCCATCGTCCTGATGTATGCCGTCACCCTCGGCGAAGCCCTGGAAAAAGAGGTCGATGCCTTGTTCATGAATAAAGAAATCACCCGCGGTCTGGCCCTCGACTCGGCCCTGGCCGTCGCCACAGCGGGCTATACGAAACAGCTCATCGACATGCTCGACGAAGCCGGCGCCGACAAAGGCTACAAAGCCGCCTGGATCATGAATCCTGGCACTGGTGACTGGCCGTCCGGCCAGATGGCCAATATCGCCCAGGCCGTCCATGCCGAACAAATCGGCGTCTCCCTCCTGCCCAGCGGCATGCTCATGCCACGCAAAACCGTAACCGGCGTCATCGGCCTGAACTTCATCGGCGGTGGCTGCTCCGGCTCGTGCAGCGCCTGCGCCATGGCCGGCCATTGCGGGGAGTAGGGGCTAGGGGCTAGGGGTTAGCCGTTAGCCAGCGGACCGCTGGCTCGTAGCTCGTAGGGGCCGTCCCAAAGGGCGGCCCGCTACGCGCTGAGGGTTTCCCGAAGCGTCGTTGTCAGTTTGAGTCTGTCGCGGCGGAACGCCGCATCTGAGCCCGAAAAAAACGCCGGTCGTAAAATCATGCCACATGGACCATATAATGTATTACCGACTGGTCACGGCGGAATGCCTCGATTGGGGCGTTTGTTTTTGACGAACAACTAATAACTTGAAAGGGACTGTAGCACAAAGGTTTCTGCCATCATGCAAGATTCCCTTTGCTTCATAGTTTGTAGTATGGAGTTTGTAGTTTGTAGAAGAGGGCTTTAAATTTAAAAGCCTTCACTAAAAACTACAAACTGCAAACTTAATACTCAAAAGGCGCTGTCTTCATAAGACAGCGCCTTTTCACAATTATGGTGTAATTCAGTTGTTTTTAGAAAATCTTTTTAAGGATGATCGTCTGACTGCGGTTCGGGCCGACAGAGACGATGCCCAGGGGAACGCCTGTGAGTTCGCTGATGCGTTCGACATAGTGGCGGGCAGCTTCAGGCAGTTCATCGTAGGATTTGCATTTCGAGATGTCTGCTTTCCAGCCCGGCATTTCTTCGTAAATCGGTTCGACATTTTCCAGGACGTCGAGGCTGGCCGGATATTCTTTCAAGAGCTGGCCTTTATATTTGTAGCCCGTGCAGATTTTAATGGTATCCAAGTCATCGAGGATGTCCAGGCGGGTAATAGCCAGGTAATCGAGGCTGTTCAGCATGGCTGCATATTTGACGACAGCCGTGTCGAGCCAGCCGCAGCGGCGGGGACGACCGGTGACCGTGCCGAATTCATGGCCTGTGTTGCGCAGATATTCGCCGACTTCGTTGAGCTGTTCTGCCGGGAACGGGCCAGCGCCGACGCGGGTCGTATAGGCTTTGACGACGCCGACGATATTTTCCATGCGGCGAGGACCGACGCCGGAACCAGTGCAGGCACCGCCAGCCGTCGGATTGGAGCTGGTAACGAAGGGATATGTACCATGGTCGAGGTCGAGCATAGCAGCCTGTGCCCCTTCAAAGAGGACTTTCTTGCCTTCACTGACATAGAGGTTCGCCGAGTAGTTCGTATCCTTGACGTACTGGCGGATCTGATCGGCATAGCCGAGGTATTCTTTGAGGACTTCATCGTAATCGAAGCCTTCGCAGCCATAATATTTTTCAAAGAGACGGTTTTTAAGGTCAATATTGATGCGCAGTTTCTTGGCAAATACATCGCGGTCCATGAGGTCGCCGATGCGGATGCCTACGCGGTTGACTTTGTCGGCATAGCACGGTCCGATACCGTTTTTCGTCGTGCCGATTTTAGCGTCACCCTTGAGTTTTTCATCTTCTTCATCAATGCGGATATGATACGGCATGATGACATGCGCACGCGTGGAAATTTCCAATTTGCTGATCTGCACACCTTTGGAGGTCATGCCTTCGATTTCTTCAAGGAGGACTTTCGGATTGACAACGACGCCGCTGCCGATGATGCAAGTTTTGTCGGAAAAGAGGATCCCCGACGGCAAGAGACGCAGTGCAAAGGACTTATCGTCGACGACGACCGTATGGCCGGCGTTATTCCCACCCTGGGAGCGGATGACGACATCGGCCTTCTGGGCCAAATAATCTACAATCTTACCTTTACCTTCGTCGCCCCATTGGGTTCCGATTACCATTGCTGTAGCCATGTATTCAACATCCCTTCGTGAATTGTAAAATTAACAAACACTTATATTCATATCATAGTCGCTTAGTGAAGCCAACTAAAAACATGGCTCTTTTTAAGTGGCTAGTGGCTAGTGGTTAGTGAAAACCTAATGCATTGGCTTATTTCCTCAAATATTGTATAATAATCGGGATAAACTGAAATTCATTTTTTATTACCAAGGAGAGATTTCTACCATGTTATTTGATACATGTCACATCGGCGGTATTGAAGCGAAGTGCCAGCCTTGATCCGTTCTGCTACCTTTGAAGGAATGGGGAACTACGGCCTTCCGACAGAAAAGCTGGCCCAAATGTATGAAAATCTGGCCGACGGCGGTGCCGGTATCATTATTACCGGCATGATGGCTACTACCAAAATGGAACCGCGTCAGCACTGCCAAGATCCGCATCGACGATGATGAATGTATTGCCCCGCTGTCCCAGGTCGTCCACCGCGTCCACCAGCACGGCGGAAAAAATCATCGCCCAGCTCGTCGTCATGGGGTCGGCCATCCTCCTGCCGGAAAATCCCGGAAGGGGAAACGCGCATTATCATCAGCCCCAGCGGCGTTACGGAAAAAAGTCGGCAAGTGGACCCAGGAATCGCAGGCCCTGACAGTCGACCAGATCCACGAACTGACAGAAGCCGTCGCCAAAGCCGCTGTCAGAGCCAAGGCCGCCGGTTTCGACGGCGTCCAGTTCCACGGCGCCCACGGCTACCTGGCCAGCAAGTTCTTGTCGCCCCATTTCAACACCCGCACCGATGCCTACGGCGGCAGCCTGGAAAACCGGGCCCGCTTCCTCCTGGAATGTGTCGCCGCCATGCGCCAGGCCGTCGGCGCCGATTATCCGGTCTGGGTCAAATTGAACTGTGCCGATTTCATGAAAGACGGCAGCATGACCTTTGAAGAAAGCAAGCAGGTCATGACCTGGCTGGCCGACATGGGTGTAAACGCCATCGAAGTCAGCGGCGGCAACACATCGTCCCTGCCGCGCAAGGGCCCGATCCGGGCTATCCGCCGCACAAAGGAACCGATGTATTTCAAAGCCTACGCTGCCGCAGCCGCAGCCATGCTGAAAGACAAAATCGATGTCGGCGTCGTCGGCGGTTTCCGCAACGTCAAAGATATCGAAGATACACTGGAATCGACAGACCTGGCTTTCGTGTCCATGAGCCGTCCCTACCTGCGCCAGCCGGACCTGCCGAACCGCTGGAAATCGGGCGATACCGAACCGGCCCTCTGCATTTCCTGTTCCCGCTGCTTCGGTGCCGAAAATGTTGACTGCATTTTCAATAAACAAGAAAAAGCGAAACAAGACGCCTAAAAAAGAGGAAATCGCCCCGAGTTCATAGAATAAATAAAAGTAACGGATTATTTTCACAAAAGGGGGCTGCCCTATGGCAATCATCGTCATCCTTGCCATCTTATTCAGCTGCATACTGCTCATCCTCTGCCTGCCCGTCTCCTACGCCCTTACCATCCATATGGGGACGCCCTTCCACATCGAAGGCCAGGGCCGATGGGGCCGGAAATTGGCTGATGCATCCTGGTCCTATACGCTGGGAGAGGAACCGCATCATGAACTGCATATGTGCTGGAAGCGCAGCCCTGCCGTGAAAGAGTCTGTCGAACCGCCGCCCCCTGCGCCGGAAGAGGAAGAAAAAGCCTGGGACGAACTGGAAAAAGAAAGTCAGCGTCTCACGTATGAAGACCTGCTCCGCCAGGAAGGGCCGGATGCTCCGGCACGGAGTGACGCGAAAGAGGCGAAAAAAAAGAAACCGCCCATACGTCAGTTCTTGGCCAGCCTCTTCAATGCCGACTTTCTAGCGGCTTTCTTCACCTGGCTGTCGCGCCTGCTCAATCATGGCCAAATCCGCCGCTTCACCCTGACCGGCATCATCGGCCTCCCTGAACCGCATGAAACGGGGATGCTGGCCGGCGCCCTCTATGCCATCTGTCCGGGGAGCGTCACAGACTTACAATTCAATTTCGTAGAGGAACAGTATGACTGTACCGTCCGTGCTTCGGGCCGTCTATATCCGGCAGTGCTGCTTCTGTTTACAGCCGCCTTTGCCGCCTCCCGGCCTGTACGCCGTTTATGGGCTGAGTGGCACGCTGTGAACAAGGAGGAACAACATGGATAACTCGTACATCAAGAACAACTTGGAACAAATTTTTGAAAGTTTCAAAGAAATGATCAAAGTCGAAACCGTCGTCGGCCAGGCCGTCCACATCGGTGACGCCATCCTGATACCGTTCGTCGACGTCACCTTTGGCTTCGGGTCCGGCGGCGTCAACGGCAAGACCGAAAACGGCCGCAGCAGTGCCGGCAGTGGCGGCGGTGCCAAGATGGAACCGGCAGCCATCCTGGTCATCAAAGGGGACCGGGTAGAAATGTTCTCCATCAAGAAAGATGGCTACCAGGCTTCGGCCTTTGAAAAAACTCATCGCCATGGCGCCGGAAATCATCGACAAGATGAAAAAAGACAAATACATTTATATTCACGACGATGAAGAAGACAAAGCAGAAGGCGACGACGAAAAGCCTGATTCTGTGCAGGTTGTACTTTATCGGTAAGTTTGTTATAATATACGAATAGAACCATAGTAAGAAAGAGTAATTCAGCCGCTCTGCGGCACAGGAGGAATACATTATGAAACTGAAAAAACAATTAGCATCCCTTGCCGTTATGGGAATGATGAGCCTCGTCGCTGCTTCGTCGGCCTTTGCTTCCGGCGTCGGTGTCGTCAACTTCGATACATTGGTACAGTCCCATAAGGACTTCCCGAAAGTCAGCGCCCAGATGCAGGCTGCCGTTAAAGACGCTAACGAACAGTTCGCTAAAAAAGCTCCGAAAATGAAGACCGACCAGGAACGTCAGAACCTCGGCCGTGAATTGGCTCAGAACTTGAGCAAATTGGAAAACAAACTGATCGTCCCCATTGAAAAAGACGTCGTTTCCAAAGTCGAACAGGTCCGCAAGGACAAAGGCCTCGACTGCATCGTAGTCCAGGGTGCCATCATCTCCGGTACTGAAAACGCTACGGATGAAACAGAAGCCGTAAAAGCATTGTTGAAATAGGAGTAAAAAAGCTGCGCTTGCTGGCAGCTTTTTTTAGTGGTTAGTGGCTAGTGGTTAGTGGTTCGTGTTTCGTGGCTCGTGGCCGCACCGTAGGGGTCGCACGTGGGCGACCCGTTAGGAACTGGGATGATTCTCCTGGCAAACTGATTGGGATATCAGACATATTCCGGAGCGGGCGCCCCTACAGTGAAATCGCATAATCCCGGGGCGGACGCCCCTACAGAAAAGGACTATCGTATGAGGGCTTATATCATCATACGTAGTCCTTTTTTTAACAATCCGCGGTTAGCGTTCGTAGGGGTCCGTGGGCGACCCGTTAGGAATTGGGATGATTCTCCTGGCAAACGGATTAGGAAATCATGCATATTCCGGAGCGGGCGCCCCACGCGGTCGCCCATACAAATTAAAAACCATCCACTAGCCACTAACTGCTAACCGCTAAAACACCCTTGACATATACCCCATATCGGTATATTATATCAATATACCCCATAGGGGTATTTAAATGAAAGGAGAGCTCAATTATGGACGAAAAAGAAAGTCTGTCCCTGCTGCGATACGGAGAAACATAAGTATCGCAATAAAGAGGGCAAAGAGTATAAATCGCTCATTTCCCGCCTGAACCGCATCGAGGGCCAGGTACGGGGTGTGCGAAAGATGGTCGAAGACGACCGCTACTGCATTGATATCCTGACTCAGGTCAGTGCCATCCAGTCGGCATTGAATTCTTTCAATAAGGAACTCCTGGGCCAGCATATCAAGTCCTGCGTCGTCCACGACATCCGTGAAGGCAAAGACGAAGTCGTCGATGAACTCGTCTGCGCCCTTCAGAAACTCATGAAATAAAGGAGTGAGTCCGTTGAAGCACGAAAAATTCAACATCACGGGCATGAGCTGTTCCGCCTGCTCGTCCCGTGTGGAAAAAGCCGTCAACAAGCTGGACGGCATCGACAAGGCCAGCGTCAACCTGCTGACCAACAGTATGCAGGCCTCGTACGATGAAATGTCGTCAGCGAGCAAGACATCATCCAGGCCGTCGTCGACGCCGGCTACGGAGCCAGCCCGGCCGAAGGCGGCAGTCAGAAACAGGCCGGCGCTCCGCAAAAGAGTGCCTCTGACATAGCCAGGAAGAAATGAAATCCATGAAGCACCGCCTCATCTGGTCCATCGTCTTCCTCATCCCGGTCATGTACATCGCCATGCACCACATGTTCTACGAATGGTTCGGCATCCCCGTACCGGAAGGTTTCCAGTACGTCTTCCACGGCGATGAAAATGCCATTACTTTTGCCTTTACCCAGTTCTTACTGATCCTGCCGATCATGTACTTGAACCGCAAGTATTATATCAACGGCTCCCGCAACCTCTTCCAGGGCGCCCCGAACATGGACAGCCTGGTCGGCATGGGTTCCATGGCAGCTGCCCTGTACGGCGTCTTCGCCATTTTCCGCATGAGCTGGGGTATGGGTCATGGCGACTGGGCCCTCGTCGCCCAGTACAGCACCAATCTGTACTTTGAATCAGCCGGTATGATCGTCACCCTCATCGACATCGGTAAATATCTCGAAGCCCGCGCCAAAGGCAAGACCAGCACGGCCATCGAAAAATTGATGGACCTGGCGCCGAAACAGGCCACGGTCCTGCGCAACGGCGTCGAAACGGTCATTCCCGTCGAAGACCTCGTCGTCGGTGATGAAATCGTCATCCGTCCTGGCGAAAGCATCCCGGCAGACGGTATCATTTCTGAAGGGACGACCAGCGTCGATGAAGCCGCCATTACCGGCGAAAGCATCCCTGTAGAAAAACAAGTCGGCGATAAAGTCACGTCGGCTACGATAAACAAGACGGGTTTCATCCACATCACAGCCCGCCGCGTCGGCGACGACACGACGATCAGCCAGATCATCAAGCTCGTCGATGAAGCCAGCGCCAGCAAGGCACCTATCGCCAAGATGGCCGATACCATTTCGGGTTACTTCGTCCCGGCCGTCATCACCATCGCCATCATTACAGGCCTCATCTGGTACTTCGTCATGGGCGTCGACGCCGAATTCGCCTTCTCGACGGCCATCTCCGTCCTGGGTCATCTCCTGCCCGTGCGCCCTGGGCCTGGCTACGCCAGTCGCCATCATGGTCGGCACTGGCAAAGGGGCTGAAAACGGTATCCTCATCAAATCCGGCGAAGCCCTGGAAACGGCCCATGCCATCGACACGGTCATCATGGACAAGACCGGTACCATTACCGAAGGCCGTCCGAAAGTCACGGATATTCTTCCCCTGAAAGGCACGAAAGAAGACCTCGTCGCCATCGCTGCTGCCCTGGAAAAAGGCAGCGAACATCCCCTGGCCGAAGCTATTACGACCTATGCCGGCGACCATCAGCTGACCGGCAGGACAGCCAGCGATTTCAAGGCCCTCTTCGGCCGCGGCGTCCAGGCCGTCATCGACGGCAAGACCTATTATGCCGGCAACACGCGCCTCATGGACGAAGCCCATATCGACACCAAAGCCATCACGGCCAGCCTCAATGCCCTGGCCGACGACGGCAAGACGCCGCTCCTCTTTGCTGACGACAAGGAAATCATCGGCATCATCGCCGTAGCCGACGTCGAAAAAGCGACCAGCGCCGAAGCCATTGCCGACTTTGCCAAAATGGGCATCAACGTCGTCATGCTCACAGGCGACAACCAGCGCACAGCCGAAGCCATCCGCCAGCGCCTGCATATTCCCCAGGTCATTGCCGGCGTCCTGCCGCAGGATAAAGAAAAACACATCGCCGCCCTCCAGGCCGAAGGCCATAAAGTCGCCATGATTGGTGACGGCATCAATGATGCGCCGGCCCTGGCCAAAGCCGATCTGGGCATGGCCATCGGTGCCGGGACCGACGTCGCCATCGAAAGCGCCGATGCCGTCCTCATGCGCAGCGACCTCCTCGACGCCGTCAGCGCCATCCGCCTGAGCAAGGCTGTCATCAAGAATATCAAAGAAAACCTGTTCTGGGCCTTCTTCTACAACGTCATCTGCATCCCCCTGGCTGCGGGTGTCCTCTATCCGGCCTTTGGCATCCGCCTCAATCCCATGATCGGCGCCGCTGCCATGAGTCTGTCGAGCTTCACGGTCTGCATGAACGCCCTGCGCCTGCGCTTCTTCAAGACGACGCACAGTGCCGATGTTTCACGTGAAACATCGGCGCCGGAAACCAGTAGCCCGAAAGCTGCACAGGCAGCGCCGCAAACGCCGGTTCCCGAAGTGGCAGCCGCTCCGGCTCCGTATCACTATACCCTGTCCATCGAAGGCATGATGTGCCAGCACTGCGTGGCTACGGTCACGAAAGTCCTGAAAGCCATGGACGGCGTCACCGATGCCGTCGTCGACCTCGATGGTCAAAAAGCCGATGTCTCGGCTGACAAAGCTATCTCCGCAGAAGACTTCAAAAAAGTCATCACTACTGCTGGATATACATTACAAAATCTCAGTACACCAAAGAAAGAAGAGGATGAAACGATGGAAAAAACATTGAAAATCGAAGGCATGATGTGCCAGCACTGCCAGAAACACGTACACGATGCATTGGCTGCCATGGACGGCGTCACGGCTGTCACTGTCGACTTGGAAGGTAAAAAAGCCGACGTCACGGCCAGCAAAGACATCCCGACGGAAGCCTTTGCCAAAGTCATTGCCGACGCTGGTTATGAATTGGTAAAATAAAAGTAAACGTCGTCCCCCTGCCGACTTCGCTGTCCGCCCATATCCTGCCGCCATGACTGCGGACGAACTGCCGGGCCAGAGCCAGGCCGATACCACTGCCGCCGCTCTTGCGGCTCCGCGATTTTTCGCTGCGGTAGAAATACTGGAAGATATGCTGTAAATCCTCTGGGGCAATGCCGCTGCCCGTATCGGCGATCTGGACCTGCACATAGGGCTGGCCCTGTACGGTGACGACCTGCGTCGAAACGGTAATCATACATCCCGCTTCGATATAGCGGATGGCGTTGTTCAGCAGATTATAAATGACCTGATTGATACGGTCTATATCGATGGATACTTTCGGTAAATCCCTGGCCAAGTCCAAATGGACGGTCAGGGATTTTTCGTCGCATAAAGGCTGGAGCATGCTCACGGCCCGTTCCAGGAGGACGTTGATATCATAAGGTTCTTTATGGAGGGTGAGCTCGTTGATTTCAGCCAGTGATAAATCGCGCAGGTCCTGAATGAGCCGGCCCATGCGCAACGTCTCATCTTCCATGGACAGGAGGACCTTCTTATCCGTCGGGATGACATCGTCGATCATGCCTTCCAGATTGCCCTGCAAGATGGCCAGGGGCGTCCGCAGTTCATGGGCGATGTTGGCAAACAGGCGGCGCCGCATCTTATCGTTTTTCGCCAATTCCTGGGACATATCGTTGAAAGTCTCCGTCAGGGTCCCGACTTCGTCATGACGCTCGACGGGTACGGTCTGGCCATACGTGCCGGACTTGACCTTCTGGACGGCGTCAGTCAGGGCCGACAAAGGCCGCATGATTTCCCGGACAATGAAGTAGCTGATGGTGACGCTGACGGCCAGCATGACCAGGCCGACCCACAGCAGCGACCGGTGGACAGCCGATATATACGTAATTTCCGCCGGCCCATGCATCATGCCGTGCATCATCCCCATGCCCTGATGGCTGTTTCCCATCATTTGCGACATGTTATTCAAATACTGGGAAAAATGGCTGTCCATCTGATTATTGACCAGGATGAGCAGGATGGCGATGGCCAGGAAAATCAGGATAAAGACCATCCCGGTCAGGCGGATGACGATGCTGTCAGCTTTCTTCATGATTCCCTCCGTCGAATTTATAACCGATACCGTATACGGTCAGGATATACGTCGGATGGGCCGGGTCGGGCTCCAGTTTCTTACGCAGGTTGCGGATATGCGTGTCGATAGTCCGTTCATAGCCTTCAAAGCCATAGCCGCCCTGTACTTTATCCACGAGCTGCATGCGGCTGAATACCCGGTCCGGTGCCGAAGCCAGGACCAGCAGGAGATTGAATTCCGTCGGCGTCAGGGTGATGGGCTGCTGTCCCCGCAGGACGGTAAATTTTTCCTTGTCGATAGTCAGGTCCCGTATGGTATACGACGTCGTCTGCTGCAGTACTTCACCGCGGGTCCGCCGCAGCAGGCTGTAGACGCGGGCAATGACTTCCTTGACGTGGAAAGGCTTGGTCACATAATCGTCACCGCCCATGTTGAGGCCGACCAGGCGGTCCGTTTCATCGTCCTTGGCCGACAGGAAAATGATGGGTATATCGCTGAACTGGCGGATGCGGCGGCAGACTTCGAAGCCATCCATCCCGGGCATCATCAAATCGAGGAGCATGATCTGCGGCTTCTGGATGCGCAGTGTATGTAACGCCGTCATGCCATCATGGGCGACATAGACCATGAACCGCTCCTGCTCGAAATAAGACCGCAGCAGGGCACAGAGTTTTTCATCATCATCGACGATCAAAATCGAATTCGTTCGCAAAAATTCCACCTCCCTATCATTTTCACAACCAATTTTTTTCTATTTCCCGCTGCAACTCTTCAAACATGACGATGTACTTTTCCTTGCTGTCCTTGATGATATTATTGGCAATTTCTTCATTATAAGAATGGGCTACATTGTTCCGGTCCCGCAACGCCTCCAGCCAGCAATCTTCATCGTCAATCAGATTGGCCTGATAAGCCATTTTGATAATCGCCCGCGGTGACCCTATCTTATGCTGGCTATAGCCATTGTTTTCCAATACTTCTTTCATGGCTTTCCAAGCCTGTTCAAAGCAGATTTCATAAAGGGAAACCATTCCCGTTTGGACGACCGTCGAATAAGGCGGTACTTCTTTTTGTATTTCTTTGAGGTTATTCAAAGCTTTGCAAAAATTCTCATACTTTTTCATAAATGACGACTCCTTCCCGTTGGATAGCGGCTCGTAGTTCGGACTGGACCGGTTCATCTAAATCGACAACATCAAACATGAGCAGCGTCGGTATGACCTCGTCGACATCGAGAGAAAACCGCGTGACATTTCCACCACAGACAGCCAGATCAATATCACTGCGTTCCCAATTATCGCCACGGGCACGGGAGCCAAAAAGAATGACCTTTTGAATATCGTATTGTTTAGCCAGAGCGATGATGCCCTCTAAAATCGGCTGCGCTAAATCCATCGTGTTCACCCCTTTTTACATCAATTATAGCATGAAAAAAGGGCTTGCCGCACGTGCGACAAGCCCTTTTTAGTGGTTCGTTGTTAGTGGTTCGTGGCTCGTATAATGGCTCCCCTTATATGGGAGCTGTCAGCTACAGCTGACTGAGAGGTTAAACCTCTCCGGCCCTTCGGGCCACCTCTCCTAACAGGAGAGGCGGCCCGCCCTCTGGGACAGCCCCTACGAAGCCACGAACCACTAGCCACGAATCTTACATCTGGCTGTGGTCCATAGGCATATTGCCATTCATCTGCATCTGCATGTTGTTCTGTTTCGGCGGGACGTAGCCTGCGAGCTGCGGGTCGGCCATGCCGAAGACCATGGCTAAATGGGTGAACAAGACGAAGAGAATCATGAGGACGATGTGTTTCTTGATTTTTGCCGTTGTATCGAGGCCCTTAAAGATGATGCCCAATTCCTGTAAGAGGATGAGGACGGCCGGGATGACGCCCAAGACATAAGCCCAGATAGAAATGTAATCAATCGGGCCGCGCCACTGGATAGTCGGCACGTAGGATGTGACGATGTATACTGTAGCTACGATGAAGAAGACACCCAGGATGAGGCCGCAGACGTGGCTCAGGCTGTCCCATTTTTCACTGCGGCTGTCCTTGTAGAGCAAGGAAAAAGCACCGGCAGCCAAAATCGTTTCGGCCAGTACCATCGGTACGAGCATGAAGAGAATCAAAAACCAAGGTTCATGGAGCGATAAGAGTTCCATGTAGTGAGTCATTACCATATTGTTTTCCCCCTTTGATTAGAACGGCTTACTGTTGAGCGCTATAGGCAGGGCAATCCTGACGGCCCTGACAACCGCGCTGGCCATCAGCCCGGCAGCCGCGGCGCGGTCCCTGGCAATAGCCATTTCCAGTATAGCAGTTATCCTGGTCATCATAGCAGGCACGCGGTCCCCGGCAATACCCGTTACCGTTGTCATAACACGTATAGCCCGGGCCGTAAGTCCCTGACGATGAACCATCTGAAGCAGCTGGTGTCGCTGCAAAGGCGGAAAAACCGGCAATCACTACGAGTGCAGCCAATCCGGCTAAGATTTTTTTCTTCATCACGAAAACCTCCTTTGTAGTACCCCTCTGTTTATGCTTCTACTATACCAGAGGGGTGCGAAAAAGATGTGGAGGAAATGTGAAGATAATGTGAAGATTTCCTTAGCCCAAGATGACGTTGTCGATAAGACGGGTCTTGCCGATGCGGACGGCAATGGCCAAGAGGCTTTCCTGGTCGACGGTCTGAATCGGTTTCAAGGCCGGGAAGGAGAAGAGATCGACGTAGTCGATAGAAGCCATCGGTTCCGACTGGATTTCCTTGGTCACGATGGATTTCAGTGTTTCTACATCCTTTTCGCCGCCTTCATAAGCGGCTTTGGCTTTGCGCAGGCTGCGGGACAGAACCAGGGCCGCCTGTTTTTCTTCCGGCGAAAGGTAAGCATTGCGCGAGCTCCGGGCCAGACCGCTTTCTTCGCGGACGATGGGGACCATATTGATGTGGACCGGGATATTGAGGTCGCTGACGAAACGGCGGACGACGACGACCTGCTGGGCGTCTTTCTGACCGAAGAAAGCTTCATCGGCGCGGGTAATGTTCATCAATTTCGTGACGACCGTAGCGACGCCGCGGAAATGGATAGGCCGCTGAGCCCCGCAGAGTTTATGCGTAATGTCGCCGTCGACATTGACATAGGTGCAGTAGCCTTCAGGATACATTTCCGACGGTTCCGGATGGAAAACGGCATCGACGCCGACGCTTTCCAATTTCTGGCAGTCTTCATCGAAGCGGCGAGGATAAGCATCATAGTCTTCGTTCGGGCCGAACTGGGTCGGATTGACGAAAACCGAAGCGATGACGACGTCGCATTTGGCCTTGGCAGCCCGCATCAGGGTCAGATGACCTTCATGGAGCGCACCCATAGTCGGGACCAGGCCGATAACCTTACCAGCCTTTTTCTGTTCACCAGCAAATGCCTGCATTTCTTTGACAGTACGGAAAATTTTCATGATTGTAAGACTCCTTTGAAATATGAATTAATGAGTAGGAACACTCGATTTATCGACAGACAGGGCACGAGCCTTTTCTTCGGCTTTTTCATCGCGGCGCGAGAAGAAGTTAGCCACAATGGACCCGGAAATGTTGTGCCATACGCTGAAAATAGCGCCGGGGATAGCCGCTGCCGGATTGAAATATAAGACGGCCAAAGACGCAGCCATGCCGGAATTCTGCATGCCCACTTCGATGGCTACGGTCCGGGATTTACGCGAATCGAGGCGGAACAATTTGGCCATGCCATAGCCAAGGGCCAGGCCAAAAACATTGTGCAAGATGACGATAGCCGCCATGAGCAGGCCGACGTCAAAGAGACGCGATGCACTGAGGGATACAACGCAGCCGACGAGGATGACGATAGTCGCTACCGATACGACGGGCATGGCCGGCAGGACTTTTTCAACGCCGCGGGCGAAGAAATGATGAGCCGCCAAACCGAGCAGGACCGGTACCAGGACCATTTCCGCAATGGAAATCATCATGGATACGAAGGAAACATGGATCCAGGCGCCTGCCAGGAACCAGGTCAGGGCCGGCGTCACGATAGGCGCCAGGAGCGTCGTCGACATGGTCATCGAGACAGACAGGGCGACGTCGCCTTTGGCCAGATAAGAGATGACATTCGATGCCGTCCCGCCCGGGCAGGTCCCGACGAGGATGACGCCAATGGCCAGTTCCGGCGGCAGGGCAAAGAGGCGTACCAGGGCCCAGGCCACGAAGGGCATGATGAGGAACTGGGCGACGACGCCGATGAGGACTTCCCACGGCCGCTTGAAGACGGTCTTGAAATCCTGTACAGTCAGGGTCATGCCCATGCCGAACATGACGATCCCCAGCAGCCAGCCAACGTACGGGCCGACCCATTGCAAGGTCTGGGGCCATACGGCGCCGACAATACCGATGAGGACGACGAAAATGGCCATGTTGTTTACCGAAAATCACAACACTTTTTCAATAAAAAAACCTCCCTATGAGAATCTGGGGCAAAAAGAACAAAAAAAACACCTTCCGGCACAGACCGAAAGGTGTCTAAGCGACAAACGTCCATACTGGCAGGCGAAATTGTGAAAAATCCCACGTATTTCAGCACTACCAACAAATGATGAGCCATCCTTTCTGTCTCGGTCCAAAGCAGATCCAAGCAGATGAAAAAACCATCTTGAAAAATATCCGAAAAAAGTATAACTCACGATACGTGATGTTATCTTTTGCCTCGGCCGTATCATACCATATTTAGGAACGCGATGCAATGGCATTTCTCAGTCACATTAATATGCCAGTAAATTGTATACGGAAGTATAATAGGCAACAAATGCTTTTCCAGTTATACTGAATTCAGCAAAATAAAGCGATGGTTTAAGTCAAATCTTAAATTTTTCAGGATGATTACAGAATAATAGCAATGTATTCGACGTTGTATAAAAAAAATCAGGGCCCATTCCGTTTATGCCAAAAAAAGTACATTTAATGTCATGGAGGAATTTTTAAACACCAACACGAGTTATAATACACGTGCAAAAGGATGATTGTTCCCTTACCGTGAACAGAAAGGAGGTACCTATGTTGAGAATTGCCCTATGCGATGATTTGCAAGACCAGTTGGAAATCATGAAAACAGCCGTACAGACTTATTACCAGAACAAAGCCTCGAATATCGAGATATACGCCTATAACAACGCCATGAACTTTGTAGACGCCGTGGAAGAAAGGAAAGACTTCGACATCATCTTATTGGATATCTACATGCCCGGCCTGCTGGGAACCGATATCGCCCGTGAAATGAGAAAACAGAAAAGCCAAGCCGAAATCATCTTCCTATCGACAAGTAACGAATTCGCCGTCGAAGCCTTCGACGTCCGGGCCGCCCATTACCTGACCAAGCCGTTTACACAAAAACAATTCGACCAGGCCATGGACCGGGTCATGGACACGATACGCCAGCGGC